>Ga0302324_100000404_pt1 | contig 116928 bp, 105 predicted proteins | sample Palsa_T0_1_FD_201949 | JGI IMG/M metagenome (GOLD analysis project Ga0302324, IMG submission 201949) | Peat permafrost microbial communities from Stordalen Mire near Abisko, Sweden - Palsa_T0_1 | ecosystem: Environmental > Terrestrial > Soil > Palsa > Peat permafrost | place: Sweden: Abisko... | reverse complement strand
GCGGCCGATCTTTTTTTTGAAGGCGAGGAATCCAAGCTCTCTGCTGTGCGAGGTCGGTTACGCGCCGCGTTGGCGGGCGAGCCGATCGATTCCATCGTGCAGCCGGCGGCCGGCCGGCGCAAGAAGCTGCTGCTCGCCGATATGGACTCGACCCTGATCGGTCAGGAATGCATCGACGAACTGGCGGCGCGCGTCGGCATCGGCGAGCGGGTGGCGGCGATCACGGCGCGCGCGATGCGCGGTGAAATCGAGTTCGAACCGGCCTTGCGCGAGCGCGTCGCGCTGCTGGCCGGCGTGCCCGAGACAGTCATCGCCGAGGTGATCGAAAACCGCATCGCCTTGACGCCGGGCGCGCGCGCGCTTGTCCAGACTATGCGCGCCGGCGGCGCCTATGTGGCGATCGTTTCGGGCGGCTTCACGCAGTTCACGGGGGAGATCGCCCGGCGGCTCGGCGTTGACGAGCATCGCGCCAATCGTCTTATCATCGAGAACGGCTTGTTGGCGGGGCTCGTCAGCGAACCGATCCTCGGACGCGACGCCAAGCTTGCGACATTGCGCGACCTTGGCGCGCGGCTGGGCCTTGCCGCGCAGGAGACGCTGGCGGTCGGCGACGGCGCCAACGACCTGGCCATGCTTGGCGAAGCCGGGCTCGGCGTCGCCTATCGCGCCAAGCCCGCTGTGGCCGCCGCCGCCCACGCACGCCTCGATCACGCCGACCTGACGGCGCTCCTCTACGCGCAAGGTTTTGCGCGCGGCGCGTTCATCGAGGGATGACGCCCTATTCGATGGCGAGCGCCACGAAGCGAACGTCGCCGGCGCCGTTGGCGACGAGCAGCAGCGCCGATTTCTTGCCCGCCTTCTTCAGCGCGTCGATCGCCTTGCTCACTTCACCCGGCTCGCTCACCGCTTGCTGATTGACCTCTTCGATCACGTCGCCCGCCTGCAAGCCTTTCTCGGAGGCGGGGGAATTGGGCTCGACAGTGGCGACGACCACGCCCTTGACCCCGTCCTTGATCTTGAAATTCTTGCGCGCCTCGTCCGAAAGGCCCGACAGCTCCATGCCGAAGGCCTTGGACATCGCCTTTTTTTCGACCGCCGCCTCGTCATCGCCGCTGGCGACCGCCGCGGCGGCTTTCTCGCCATCTTCGAGGCGGCCAAGCTTGACCGTCTTGGTGATCTCTTGACCCTTGCGGATGATCACGACGTCGACTTCCTTGCCGACCGGCAAGGAGGCGACGAGTTTGGGCAAATCGCGCGATTCCTTGATATCCTTGCCGTCGAATTTGACGATCACATCGCCCGACAACAGGCCCGCCGGCTTGGCCGGCCCGCGATCGTCGATGCCGGCGACAAGCGCGCCGCGCGCGGTTCCCAGCCCCAGGCTCTCGGCGATCGAATCGTCGACGTTCTGGATGCGCACGCCAAGCCAGCCGCGCCGCGTCTCGTGAAATTCCTGAAGCTGGGCGATCACCGGCAGCACGGTGTCCGAGGGCGTGGCGAAGCCGATGCCGATCGAGCCGCCCGACGGCGAGAGGATCGCCGTGTTGATGCCGATCACCTCGCCCGCCATATTGAACAGCGGTCCGCCCGAATTGCCCTTGTTGATCGAGGCGTCGGTCTGGATGAAATTGTCATAAGGCCCGCTGTCGATATTTCGGTTGCGCGCCGAAACGATGCCCGCGGTCACCGTCTCGCCAAGCCCAAAGGGATTGCCGACCGCCATCACGCCATCGCCGACCCGCATCTTGTCGCTGTCGCCAAATTTCACAATCTTGAGCGGCTTGTCGCTTTTTACGCGCAGCACCGCGACGTCGACCTTGGGGTCCTTGCCGATGATCTCGGCCTTCAATTTGCGCCCATCGGTGAAGATGACCATGATGTCGTTAGCTTCGCCGATCACGTGGTTGTTGGTGATGACGATGCCGCTGGCGTCGATCACAAAGCCGGAGCCGAGCGAGCTTGTCTTGTGGGGGCGCGGGGCGTCGCCGTTCTGGCCGTGGTTGCGGAAGAATTGCTCGAACATATCGTCGAATGGCGTGCCCTTGGGCATGTCCGGCGCCGCGTCGGCCTGCTTGTCCTCGACGGTCTGGGTCGCCGAAATATTCACCACCGCCTCGGAGACGCTGTCGACGAGATCGGCCAGCGAGGTCGGTCGCGCCTGCGCAAGGGCCGGCGCGATCGCGACCGGCATCGGCGCCGCCATCAAGCCGGCGGCGAGCGCCAGAGCCAGCGCACGCGGGGCTTGCCGCAAAACGCCGGGTCGGAAGGGGAGCGGGCGGGCAAGGACCGAAGCGGACATTTGGATCACGCGCATGGCGTCTTTCTCCTGAGGCGAATCTCTCATCGATCGGTTATTTTGCATTCCCTGGACAACAATCATGTCGCGAAAGCGGCAAAAGCGAAGATTGCCCCCAACAACTTGTCGCGAGCCATACTTTAGAGAAAGCGCCGCGCCGCCCAGACAATCGCAACGCCGAGGGCGGCGGCGGCTATGCCGAACAGGCGAAGGCGCGACGGCTTCTCTTTGGCCGCCTGAGCCATCCGGCTGCGCATGGTCTCGGTGAATCCGGCCAGCAGCATGCCTTCGATAGCAAAAACCAAGCCGATGGCGGCCGAAAAATCACGCAAGTTACTTTACCGTCTGAGTTTCTGGCGTCGAATCTCCCGCCGGCGCGGTTGGCGTCGGCGTGACGAAATAACGGAAGAAATCCGATTTGGGGCTCATAACGATGCGCGACTCGCCGTTCTTGTCGCCGTTCTTGAGGGCGGCGTCATAGGCCTGCATGGAGCGGTAGAAGGCGAAAAAGTCGGGATCCTTGCCGTAGCTTTCCGCGAAAATCCGGTTGCGCTCGGCATCGCCCTGACCGCGCGTCTGCTCGGCCTCCTGCTGCGCGTTGGCCAGCGTCACCGTCACCTTGCGGTCGGCCTCGGCCTTAATCTCCTGGTTCTGCTGCGACCCCTGCGCGCGGAATTTGGCGGCTCGCTGCTGGCGCTCGGTCTGCATGCGATGAAACACCGCCTCCGAGTTTTCCGGCGGCAGATCGGCGCGTTTGATCCGCACATCGACCACCGACAGCCCGAAACGCTCTGCGCCCACCTTGACCTGATCGCGGATGTCGCCCATCAGCGCTTCGCGCTTGTCACGCACGATGTCGGTGATTGACGCTTCGCTCAAGGTTCTGCGCAGGGCGGAATTGAGCATGCCGCCGAGCTGGGCGTTGGCGCCGGCGATCGAGCCCACCGATTGGTAAAACCGCAACGGATCGGCAATCTTGTAGCGGACGAAGGCGTCGACCTCTAAACGCTGATTGTCCGCCACCAGCACTTCCTGCCGGGTCTCGTCGAGGTCGAGAATGCGCTTGTCGATATAGATGACCGAATCGATGAACGGCCATTTGGCGTAGAGACCTGGCGCGCCGATCAGGTCGCGCACCGGCTGGCCGAAACGCAGCACCAAGGCCTGCTCGGTCGGATCGACAGTGAAGAAGGCGCCGAAAACCACGATCAGCGCAACGATCGCGACGACGACAAGCGCAAGGCCGGAGAGCGGGTTTCTCATTTGGCGGCTCCCGCAGGCGCGGGCGCCGGCCTTGGCTGTAGGGCGTCAAGCGCCAGATAAGGCACCGGCGGAGCGACCCCGTTGGTGTCGAGGATCGTCTTATCCATCGCGCCCAGAACGCGCTCCATGGTCTCCAGATACATGCGCTCGCGCGTCACGCCCGGCGCATTCTTATATTGCGCATAAACCTGATTGAAGCGTGAGGTCTGGCCGTTGGCTTCAGCCACCGTCTGCTGGCGATAGCCCTGGGCCTCCAACCTGATACGCGCCGCCGCGCCCTCGGCTTCAGGCACGACGCGGTTGGCGTAGGTCTCCGCGTCATTGACCGCGCGCTGCTGATCCTGCTGGGCGGCCGTCACGTCACGATAGGCGGACAGAACCTGGGAGGGGGCGTCGACCGATTGCAGCTGAACCTGCTGGACGAGCACGCCGGCCTGATAGTCGTTCAGCACTTTCTGCATGCGGGCCTGCACGTCCGGTTCGATCGACTTGCGATCGCTGGTGAGAATGCCGTCGATGGTCTTGAGGCCGACGACTTCGCGCATGACGCTTTCGGCGACCGCTTTTACGGTTTCTTCGGGATGGCGAATGTTGAAGACGAAGTCCTCCGGCTTGGCCGGATCGATCTGCCAGCTCACGCGGAACTGCACATCGACGATATTCTGATCGCCGGTCAGCATCAGGCTTTCCTCGGGCGCGGTGGCGCGGCTGCGGCCGGTTTCGGCGGCCGCATCGAGCTCGCTGCGATAGCCGACTTCGGTAATTTTCTGGTCGGAGACCGGAACCTTGATGACCACCCCGGCCGGCCAAGGCCAATTGTAATTGAGGCCCGCGGCGGTCTTACCGGTGTAGCGTCCGAACACTAGGTTGATGCCGATCTCATTGGGCTGCACCGTATAAAAGCCCCAGGCGAACCAAAGCAGGATCGCGACAAGGCCGAAGAACAATATGCCGCGCCCGGCAAATCCGCCCCCGCTCGGCAAAATGCCCCGCAAGCCGGCCTGGAGACGACGCAGCACCTCTTCAAGATCGCCAGGAGGCTGCAATCCGCCGGGCCCCTGCCCCCATGGTCCCTGGCCGGAACGCCACGGACCGCCGCCTTGATTATTCCAGGACATGAAACCTCTTGTCGGGCCGACGCCCGCCTTGCTGGGGGCCTATATAGGGGACAAGGTCTGGCGCAGCAACGCGTATCGGCGGATCGCCCAACAGGATTGCGGTTGATAGGACATGACGTTGCGGAAGCGCCAATCGTCGGTCGCCGCGCGCGCCAGGGGTGCGGATGATGGGATCTGAGGCGGACCTAATGACCACGAAACCTCTCAGCGGCGTGCGAGCCTGCGTATTCGACGCCTATGGCACGCTGTTCGATCTGGCCTCGGCGGCCAGGGGCTGCGCCGACCTTCTTGGCGATCGCGCGGCAGCGCTCACCGCTTTGTGGCGCGACAAACAGTTGCAATACACTTGGCTGCGGGCGGCGCAGGGCCGGCACGCCGATTTCAACGAAGTGACGAGCGGCGCGCTCGATTTCGCGCTCGAGACCTTGGCGCTATTCAGCCCCGGCCTGCGCGAGCGGCTGCTCAAACTCTACCTTACCCTCGAGGCTTTTCCCGAGGCGCCGGAAGTGTTGGCGCGCCTCAAAAAGGCTGGGCTGCCGTTGGCGATATTGTCGAATGGCGCGCCGGCAATGCTCGCGGCGGCGGTCGCGGGCGCCAAGCTCAACGGACTGTTTGACGCCGTGCTTTCCGTAGAGGAGGTCGGCGTCTACAAGCCGCACCCCAGAGTCTACCAACTCGCGCTCGATCGGCTCGACCTGCCGGCCCCGGCGATCGCCTTTGTGTCGTCGAACGGATGGGACGCCTATGCGGCGTCGGCGTTCGGGATGCAGGTCGTCTGGTGCAACCGGGATGGCCACCGGCCCGAGCGCCTTCCCGGCGCGCCGGACCGCGAGGTGAGAGATCTATCAGCGCTGCCGGCGCTCGTCGGCGCTGCCTAGCTTCCTAGGATGCGAACTCGACCTCAGGGCTCGTCGAAGGAAGCAACATCACGAGTTTATGGTCCGGGCGGCCGGCGGGCGACAGCGTGATCTGCTCATAACGCAGCACGCCGTCCTGCGGGTGGTTGAACAGGCGAGCTCCGCCCTCACGCGCCAAGACGGCGTGATCGCTCCAGAACGCCGCAAACGGCTTGCTTGCCGCGCGTAGACGCTCGACCAGAGCCCGCAAGGCCGGATCGTCGGGGTTGCGCCCAGTGTCGGCACGAAGTTCGGCGACCAGACGGCGCGCGCGGTTGTCCCAGTCGGCGATGAAGGCCTGCGCCGCGCCATCGATAAAAACATAGTCCAACAGACAGGGCTCGCCGCTCCCCAGCCACTCGGCAAATAGCCGCGCGGCGGGCTTGTTCCAGGCGCGAGCGCGCCAGAGGCGGTCGAGAAGGTAGGCGGGCGCGGCAATCGCGTTCACCGCGTCGCGTAAAGTCCGCGAGGGTTCGCTCTCTTCTTCCAGCTCCCGCGGCGGCTCCATGGGATCGCGCCGGCGCGTGAGTTGGAACAGATAGGATCGCTCGGCCGGCGTCAGCTGTATGGCGTCAGCTAGCCGCGCCAGGGCGGCGGCGGAGACGGAGATGTCTCGACCCTGCTCGATCCAGGCGTACCAGGTCGGGCTCATGCCGCAGATCTGCGCCATTTCCTCGCGCCGCAGTCCCGGCGTTCGCCGCCGCACCGAACGGCTTGCCGGCAGGCCGACATCGGCGGCTCGCAATTGCTCGCGCCGCCGGCGAAGAAAGGCGCCGATAAGGCGCCGCTGCTCATCGGGCAGAAGCATCGTGGAACAATTTATACCAGGATAACATGACGCCTTGTAACAGGTTAAATGGGGGAAGAGAATGGCCGCTCAATAGGGGAGAAACCGCGTGAGCAAGGGCCAACACGATTTTGTCGCCAACCATTATGCGCCGCGCGCGGCGGCTTATGTAGACAGCGCCGTTCATCGCGCCGGACCTGACCTCGACCAGATCGAAGCGTTCGTGCGCGATGAGGCGAGCGCTCGCGTTCTGGACCTTGGATGCGGCGGCGGCCATGTCAGCTATCGCGTCGCGCCGCATGTGCGCGAGGTCGTCGCATGCGATCTGACGCCCGATATGCTGGCGCTGGTCAAACGCACGGCGGGCGAACGGGGACTGAACAACATATCCGCCCAGCAAGGCGCGGCCGAGCAGCTTCCCTTCGAGGATGGCTCCTTTGATATCGTCTTATGCCGATTCAGCGCGCATCATTGGCAGGATATGGAAGCGGGACTGCGGCAAGCGCGGCGCGTATTGAGAAACACCGGCCGCGCGGTCTTCGTCGATTGCGTCGCTCCCGCCAATCCTTTGCTCGACACCCATTTGCAGACGATCGAGCTGTTGCGCGATCCTTCGCATGTCCGCAACTACAGCGCGGCGGAATGGATGGCGGCGCTGGCCCGCTCGGGTTTTTGCGTGACCGGACTGACGCCGCGCAAGCTGCGGCTGGAGTTCGCGGCGTGGACGAAGCGCACAGAGACGCCCGCGCCCCATGTGACGGCCATTCGCCTGCTCCAGACGCAGGCGAGCGCCGCCGTGCGCGATCATTTCGCAATCAGCGAGGATGGCGGCTTCCAGATCGACACGCTGACGATCGAAGCTGTCGCTGGCTAAGGTCGACGCTTCCGCCAAGACCCGAGACCTCAGTCGCGGATCGCCGCGTCGCCTTCGCTTTCTTGAGCCTTGTCCGGGCTCTTTGCTTTGGGCGCAAGGGGTGAGATGCGCAGGGCGGCGATGCGGTTGCGGTGCTTGCGCAAAACCTCGAAGCGAAAGCCGTGGAATATGAAAGCCTGTTTGGACTCCGGTATGGCGCGCGCTTCGTGGATGACGAGGCCGGCGATCGTCGTCGCCTCCTCGTCGGGAAGCGCCCAATCCATCGCGCGGTTGAGGTCGCGGATGGTGACCGATCCTTCGACGATGACCGAGCCGTCGGGCTGCGGACGTATGCCGGGAACCGCGACATCGTGCTCGTCCTTGATGTCGCCGACGATCTCTTCGATCACATCCTCCAGCGTCACCAGCCCCATAACCACGCCATATTCGTCGACGACCAGCGCAAAATGGGTCTTGCGGCGCAAAAACGCCTGCAACTGGTCGCGCAGGGTCGTGGCGTCGGGAATGAACCAGGCGTCGAGCGCGATGTCCTCTATATTGATTCGAGTGGAATCGCCACCTGCCGCCGCAAGGGCGCGAAAGAGATCCTTGGCGTGGAGGACGCCGATTATGTTGTCCGGTTCGCCGCGCCAGATCGGCATACGCGTATAGGGCGAAGCGAGCACTTCGCGCACCAATTCGCGCGAGGGCAGGTCAGCGTTGATCGTGCGCATGTTGGTGCGGTGGATCATCACCTCCGACACTTCGATCTCGCCCAGTTCCAGCAAAGCGCCGAACATGTCGCGCTCGGATCGCGCGACGCCGCCTTCGCGATGCAGAAGATCGACCGCGCCGCGCAATTCCTCATGCCCCGCGGCGATGGTTTGGCTCCCGCTCAAGCGCATGCCGCACAGCCAAAGAAGCGAACGGACAAAAGTCTCAATCGCGGCCACCACCGGCCAGAATATCGTCACAAAAAAAGAGACGACCGGCGCGATCAGTAGCGAGACGCGATCGGGATAAGCGATGGCGATGGTCTTGGGCAGCACCTCGCCGAAAATCACGATCAGCACCGTCATAAGCGCGGTCGCATAGACGGCGCCGCTGTTGCCGGCGACGACGAGAAGCACGCTGGTCGCAAAAGAGGAAGCGGCGATATTGACGACCTGGCCGCCAAGCAGCATCGAGCCGATCAACCGTCCGCGCAGCACGATCAGCCGGTTGACGAGTTTGGCGGCCTGGTTGCCGTCCATTTCCAGGGCGTGCATACGGCCTCGCGAGGCCGCCGTCAGCGCCGTTTCAGCGCCCGAAAAAAAAGCTGACGCAAAAATGCTCGCCAACACGATCAGAGCGTCGACGGTTAACGACATGGCGGCCTCGATGTTAAGCTTGGCGCCGGCCTCAGGCTGGCGTCCCCGGCCGACTTTATAATTTCCTCGCCAGTTCGTCGCTTAGAAAGTCGCGCACCTGCGACTCCGCTATGTCCTTGGCGATAAAGCTCGCGCCGATCCCCTTGGCGAGAATGAAGGTCAGGCGGCCGCGCTCGACCTTTTTGTCCTGACGCATCGCCGCCAGAATCGCTTCCGGCGGCGCCTCGAGGCCTGGAATTTCATGAATTTTCGTAGGCAAGCCGACCGCGCGCAAATGGCTCTCGACCCGCACCGCGTCCTGCCCCGTGCAAAGGCCGAGCGCCCTGGAGAAGCGGAAGGCGCAGGCCATGCCGATCGCCACCGCTTCGCCATGCACGAGGCGGGCGCCGTCATATCCGGTCAACCGCTCAAAAGCATGGGCGAATGTGTGGCCAAGATTGAGCAGCGCACGCTCGCCCTGTTCGGTTTCGTCGGCCGCCACGACCGCCGCCTTTGCCGCGCAACTCGTCGCCACTGCGCGAAGGCGCGCGGGGCCGCCCGCATATACGTCGCGCCAATGGGCCTCCAGCCATTCGAAAAACCCGAGGTCGCCGATCAACCCGTATTTGACCGTCTCGGCATAGCCAGCGCGAAATTCGCGCGCATTCAGCGTATCGAGCGCGCCGATGTCGGCCAGGACAAGCGAGGGCTGATGAAAAGCGCCGACCAGATTCTTGCCATGAGGCGAATTGATCGCGGTCTTGCCGCCGACCGAAGAATCGACCTGCGCGAGCAACGTCGTGGGAATTTGCACAAGGCGGAGCCCGCGCCGCACGCTAGCGGCGGCAAAACCGGCCAGATCGCCGACGACGCCGCCGCCGAGTGCGATCACAATGTCGCGCCGTTCGATATGAGCGGCGAGCAGCCCATCGCAAACTTCGGCGAATCGAGCGTATGATTTCGAAGCTTCGCCGGGCGGTACGACGATGGTCGATGTTCGCAGCCCAGCCTGCGCTAGGCTTGCGGCGAGCGCACCAAGATGGGCGGCCGCGACGTTGTCGTCGGTCACGACGGCGCAATGAGCCCCCGGCGCCAGACGCGCGATATGCGCCCCCGCACTGGCCATCAATCCCTCGCCGATCAGTATCTTGTAGGCGCGATATCCGAGCGCCACCTCGACTTCTTGGATTTGCGCCGCTGGAGCGCCGCGTTCGCCGTTGGGCGACGTCGCCGCCGCGGCTTTCGCCAGATGCGCGCCAAGCCCCGATACGATGGCCTCGACGACCGCGTCATGCGGGCCCTCGCGCGATTCGATCGTCAGATCGGCCTGGCCATAGATCGGGCTGCGTTCTTCCAGAATCCGCCGCAAGGTCTCCTCGGGATTTGAGGTCTGCAGCAACGGCCGGTTCGACCTTTTGCGAACGCGGCGCACCAACACGTCGAAATCGGGTTTCAGCCAAATCGAGACCCCGCTTTCCGCGATACGGCGCCGGGTCGCCTCGTTCATAAAGGCGCCGCCGCCCGTGGCGAGCACTTTCTGCCCCTCGGCCATCAACCGCGCCAGCACTTTGCGCTCGCCCTCGCGAAAATAGGTCTCGCCGAAGCGTTCGAATATTTCCGGAACGCTCATTTGCGCGCCCGCCTCGATCTCGGCGTCGGCATCGGCGAACGGCAGGTTGAGCCGCGCGGCAAGGCGCCGGCCGACCGAAGTCTTTCCCGCCCCCATCATGCCGACGAGCACGATCGAGCGCCCGCCAAGGGCGGCGACCAGGGCGTCGCGATTGGGCGGCGGCGTGTCCGTCATGATGTCCTTCAAGGGCGGGCGCGCGGCTATCGCAGCCGCCACCCTCCCCGGCGCGCGTATTTGCTTCGTCCTTACAACGTTATGCGGGAGATTGCGACAGGCGCTCGATCCGGCCGCCAATCGGCGATCCCATCCAATTGGCGCCTTGCGCCGGGCAGTCAGACTTGTAACCTTGGCCTGGAGAGCAGGCTTGGGTCGCCCATGGACGGGCCAAGCGGCCGCCGAAGATTGGGAGGATCGTCATGGTCGGCTCATCGGAAACGGGCGATAGAAGGATTGCGGGGCCGCGGCTGATCGCGCTCGTCGGCCCCTTTCAGAGCGGCAAGACCAGTCTTCTGGAGGCGATTCTGGCGCGCGGCGGCGGCGCGCCGCGCCAAGGATCGGTGCGCGAGGGGACCAGCATCGGCGATTCCAGCCCCGAGGCGCGCGCCCATGCGATGAGCGTCGAGCCCAATGTCGCCAGCATCGACTATATGGGCGACCGCTTCACCTTTTTCGATTGCCCCGGCTCGATCGAATTCATCCATGACATGCGCCACGCCCTACCGGTGTGCGACGCGGCGGTCGTAGTCTGCGAGGCCGACAGCCGAAAGGCGCCGGCGCTACAGGTGATCTTGCGCGAACTCGAAGAAATGCGCCTACCCCGCATGCTGTTCCTCAACAAGATCGATCTTACCGGCGCCGGCGTTCGCGAAACCCTTGCGATGCTGCAGCCGGCCTCACGCACGCCGCTGCTGCTGCGCCAGCTCCCCGTCTGGCAGCATGGCGTGGCCATCGGCTTCATCGATCTGGCTCTCGAACGCGCCTTCCTCTATCGCGAACATGCGCCGTCCGTCGTCATCGAAACGCCGGACGGGGCGGCGCCCGACCACAAGGAGGCGCGCTATTCCATGCTCGAGCGCCTCGCCGACTACGACGACGCGCTGATGGAGGAATTGATCGGCGAAATCGAGCCGCCGCGCGATCGTGTGTTCGACGATCTGGCCAAAGAGCTTCGCGGCGGCCATGTCGTGCCGCTGCTGATGGGCTCGGCCGATCGCGGCCACGGAGTGACGCGGCTGCTCAAGGCGTTGCGGCACGAAGCGCCAGGGATCGAGCAGACGCGCCAACGACTGGACATTGCGGCCCAAGGTCCGGCGCTGGCCCAGGTTATCCGCACCATCCACACCGGCCATGGCGGCAAATTGTCGCTGGCCCGCGTGCTGCGCGGCGCCTTTGCCGACGGGGCGAGCGTCATCGGAGCGCGCGGCGCGGAGGAGCGCATCGCCGGCCTGTCGCGCCTGATGGGCGCGGCGTCGACGAAAATCGCGCGCGCCGAACAGGGCGAGACGGTCGCCTTCGCGCGTCTCGAGCAGATCGCGACGGGAGATCGGTTCTCGGACGCCAAAAAGGCGCCCGAGCCCGCCATCGTCGCGCGCCCGCCCCCGCCCACCCAATCCATCGCCGTGCATGTAAAGGATCGCAAGGACGAAGTTAGGCTCGCCGCGGCGCTGGCCAAACTCTGCGAAGAGGATTCCGCGCTCGTCCATTCGCATGACCAGGAATCGGGCGAACTTAAGCTCAAGGGTCAGGGCGAAATGCATCTTCGCGTCACCATCGAGCGGCTTGTCGCGCGGTTCGGGGTGGCGGTGGAATCGAAAAAGCCTTCGGTCGCCTATCGCGAGACGATCCGCGACGCCGTTTCCGTGCGTGGGCGCCACAAGAAACAATCGGGCGGTCACGGCCAATTTGGCGATGTCGCGGTCAGCGTCGCCCCCCGCGCGCGCGGCGAGGGTTTCGCCTTCGCCGAAACCGTGCATGGCGGCACGGTGCCTCGCCAGTATTTTTCTTCCGTCGAGGCGGGCGCGCGCGACGCCCTGACACGCGGACCGCTGGGCTTTCCCGTCGTCGATGTCGCCGTCACCTTGACGGACGGGTCCTATCATTCGGTGGATTCGTCCGACATGGCGTTTCGCGCGGCGGCGAAAATCGCCCTTGGCGAAGCCCTGCCCAAGGCGCGTCCCGTTCTGCTGGAGCCGATCCTCGCCGTCTCGATCTTCGTGCCCGCCGATGCAATGGCGCGCGCCAGCGCTTTGGTCAGCGCCAGACGCGGTCAGATCCTCGGCTTCGAGCCGCGCGAGGGATGGGAAGGGTGGGATGTGCTGAGCGCGCTGATTCCCGAAGCGGAAATCGGCGATCTGATCGTCGAATTGCGCTCTGCGACGGCGGGCGTCGGCGCCTTCGAGACGCGGTTCGATCATCTCGCCGAATTGGCGGGTCGCCCAGCTGAGGCGATCATTGCGGGACGGCGGCGGACGAACGGGACGGGCGCCTAGAAACGGCGCGTTCGCCTGCCCGCTCAGCCCTCTTCGCCGAAAATCGGCCCTGGAATCCCAGGCGCCATTCGTATCAGGCGCGAATCGGCGACCGCCGCCTGACGATGCTTGACCGCCTCGCGATAGACCGGATCGCGGATCATTTCGATGAACGCCTGGCCGCTCGGATATTGCGCGATGAAGGCGATATCCCAGGGCTCCGATGGCGGGCCGATCAGCGTCAGTTCCGGCCGGCCGATCCACACCTGTCTGCCGCCGAGCCGGGCGAATACCGGCCCGCTCTTCTTGGCGTAGGCGCGATAAGCCTCCAGCCCGCTCGCTTTGCGCCCATCGGGATAGGCTGCCTCGGCGCGCAGCCTGACGAGATTGAGCATATGGATCGGCCGGTCGGTCGGCAGATCCTTGAAGCGCCCGAAACTCTCTTTCGTCGGATCGATATGGCCGTCCATTTACTGACCTCCCGCCTTGCGCCGGCCGGTACCAACAGGCGGCGCGGTGGGGCCATCATATGGCCCACAGAGGCGCGCCAAAAGGCCGCATGACGGGCGGCGCGAGCGCCCCGGCGCCTATACAGCGCGGCCCGCTTCGCTTATGCAAAAGGCCTATTTCGCAAAACGCGCGCAGAGGATCGCCGATGGCCGAAACTCCCTTTGTCACCAAGCGCCTTGTCACCGTGTTCGGCGGTTCCGGCTTCATCGGGCGCTATGTCGTGCGGGCGCTGGCGCGGCGCGGCTGGCGGGTGCGGGTCGCGGTGCGTAGGCCCGATCTTGCCGGCTTCCTGCAGCCGCTCGGCGACGTCGGCCAGATTCACGCCGTCCAGGCCAATTTGCGCTATCCCGCCTCGATCGCCTCGGCGCTGATCGGCGCCGAGGCAGCCATCAATCTGGGCGGCATCCAGCGGCAGCGTGGGCGGCAGAATTTCGAGGCCGTGCATGTGTTCGGCGCACGCGAAATCGCCCGCGCCGCGGCCGCCCACGGCCTCCAGACGCTGGTGCATGGTTCGGGCGTCGGCGCCGATTCCAGCTCCAGCTCGCCCTATATCGCGAGCAAGGGACGCGGCGAGGAGGCGGTGCGCGAAGCCTTCACCCGCGCGATTGTTCTGCGCCCCTCCGTCGTATTCGGGCCGGAGGACGATTTCCTCAATCGATTTGCGCTTCTGGCGCGCTATCTTCCCGCGCTGCCGCTATTTGGCGGCGGGGCCGTCAAAATGCAGCCGGTCTATGTCGGCGACGTCGCCGAGGCCGCCGTGCGCGCCCTTGAAGGGAGCGCCAAGTCCGGCGAGACCTATGAGCTTGGCGGGCCGGAGGCGATGACCTTGCGCCAGATCGTTGAATTCACCTGCCGCACCGCCGGCCGCCATCCTGCTTTGATCGGCCTGCCGTTCGGCATCGCCAAGCTGCTGGCGCAGGGAACCGAAATCGCCAGCGCGCTTTCGCTCGGCATATTTCCCCAGGCGCTGGTGACGACGCGCGATCAGATCGAATTGCTGCGCCACGACAATCTCGTGTCGCCGGCGGCGGTCGCGGCCGGTCGCACGTTGGAGGGCCTTGGGATCACGCCGCAGGGACTCGAAGCGATCGCGCCCGCCTATCTCTACCGGTTTCGCAAGACCGGCCAATTTGCCGACGCCGGCGCGACATAAGTTTGCGGCTCAAAAGGACGGCGCGAGCTCAGCGCCCGACAATCGCTTGTGCAGCCGCGTCATCAGGGCGGTGGCAAAGAGCGGCGTGCAGAGGTTGAGGATAGGGATCGCCACGAAACCGGCGACGATGAGCCCGGCCAGGAATATCCGGAAGGCGTAATGTCGCCGCATCGCCTGCGCCTCCGCGGCGGGCCGGAAGCGCATCGCTGCCAGTTCAAAATATTGCCGCCCGAACAAATAGCCGTTGGCGCCCAGAAACGCGACGAGGTTGACGCCGGGGGCGAATAACAGCGCCAAGGCGATCAGATTGACGAGGATCGACAGCCCGGCGAAGCGAAGCGCAAATAGTGTCGCCGCGCCTGCCGGCACAGGTCGGCCAGGCGCGCCCGCGGGATCGATCTCGCGCTCGACGATCCCGGCCATTTCGTCGAAAAAGAAGCTGGCGACCAGCGAAGTGACGGGCGCGACGAGAAACGCCAGGCCGACGATCAGCCCGAGCCCGACGAGCACAGCAAGCAAGGTCGCCAGCCAGGGCGTCCCCACCTGTAGGAAGGAGGCGGCGAAACGATCGAGCCCGAACCCGATGAGAATCAGCAAGGCGACCGTCAGCCCCAACGATTTGAAGAGAATCTTGCGAAAGGGCGGCGTGAATATTTGCGCGAAAGCGGCGATGGCGTCTTCGATCATCGCGCTCTCTTAACGACTAGCCGCGCCCGCGTCATCCGCTTCTGCGCCGGCGCCAGACGAAGGAAGCGCTCACCGCATAGTTCCAGACGAGGCCGACCAACGCGCCGGAAAAGCCGGCGACCCACCAGATATGGTCGAAATCGAACAGCCAGGCGGCGATGTTGATGTTGACGACCACGCCGACGCCGCATACGAGCGCGAACAAGAGCAGGCCGCCGAGCGCGCTCCAGCCGCGATAGCGTTTTTCGCGGTAGGTGACTTCATTGTTGAGGACGAAATTGCTCGTCATCGCCGCGAGCGTCGCGACCAGCTGTTCGGCGCCAAAATTGGGCAGCGCGGCCGTTACGATGAGGATCCTCAGGACGGTCAGGTGCACCAAAAGCCCGAACGCCCCGACCGCGGCAAACAGCACGAACCGGATCGGCAACGCTTCGGCGCTTGCGTGATGAACGAGGAGCCCCAGAAAGTCGATCGCCACGAGAGGCGAAAGCTTCGATTCGCCAGCCTGCCGCTTGCGAAAGACATAGGGCGTCTGGGCGATGCGCAGGCCCGGCGGCGCGCAAAGCAGAATGTCGGCGAGAATCTTGAAACCGTCGGATGACAATTTGGGCGCGATGTCGCCCACGATCTCCCGCCGGATCATGAAATAACCGCTCATCGGATCGGCGACGCTCAGCCCGCAAATGCGCTTGAAGAAATAGGCGCCGGCATGGCTGAGCTTTTGGCGCGCCGGCGAGAAGCCTCGCTCGGCCGCCTCCGCCCGCACCCGCGTCCCGATCGCCAGATCGGCGCCGCCGCCGGCCAGGGCCTTGTACATCGACGGCAGGATGGCTTCGTCATGCTGCAGATCGCCGTCGATGACCGCGACGAACTCGGCGCTTGACGAAAGAACGCCTTCGATCACCGCGCCGGCGAGGCCGAGCCGATTGACCCGCCGGACGCAGCGCAGCCGCGCATCGCGCGAAGCCAGGGAGAAAGCGATTTGCGCGGTGCCGTCGGGGGAATCGTCGTCGACGACGATCATCTCCCAGGCGAGTTCCGTCAGGACGTTCTTCAGCCGTTCGAAAAGCGCCGGGACATTGGCGGCCTCGCAATAGGTCGGCACAATCACCGATAGAACGGGCGCCGCGTGGTCGTTCATCAGACGCCCTGGTTGGCAGGCCCTGAAACCAGGCCGGTCTATCGCGGATAGGGCAAGGGGAAGGGTCGCGTCAAGCCATGGGCCGGGATCAGCGCCAAGTCGATCTCCGCCATGCCCCCGCGCCCGAGCGTCATTCTTTGCGGTTCGCCCAACGAGGCGAAGAACGGCTGGAAAGTCGCCGCCACAGAGGGCAGCTTGCTTTGCGGGACGATGATGACGGCGTCCTTGCCGACGAAACGGGCGGAATCGTCGAGAAAGGCCATGCCGCGCGGATCTTCGGAATAGACGATTTCGGGCATGTCGGGCCCGAGCGCCAGCGCAATCTTGCCGCCCTCCGACCATTTGGTCGAAACCACGAAGGCCGGCGCGGCGCCCCCTTGCGCGCCAAGCAGCGGCGAAGCGGCCAGGCGATCCCAGCTCAGCGTCTCGCGCGTCGGATCGACAGCGCCTTGCGGCAGCGGCAAAAGCTTTTCGATCCAGCCCGTCCTCGTCTGCCAGACCAGCACAGTCGCGATTGTCGCCAGCAGCGCCGCCGATCCGATCGCCCAGGCGCGCCAATTGAAGCGCCGCGCCCAACCGTCGGCCAGCCAAGCGCCCAGCAAGGGATAGACGAAAAACCAGCCGGGCATCGGCCAATGCGGCAATCCTCGGGCGCCCCACAGCGGCGTCACGGTGAAAAAGACGATCGGCGGCAGCGACAGACACAGCAGGAACAACCGGCGCTCGTCGGCGCGCGCCCGGCGCGCCGCCGCGAGGAGGGCCCCGACGAGGGGGACGAATATCCACGGCGTCAGCAAGGCGATCTGCCCCAGGATCATCGCGCCGACCTGGAGCGGGCGCCAACGCCCCCCCGGCGCCCCGCGCCCGCCCTGGAAGGCGAAGGAAATCCAGTGGTTTTGCGCGTTCCAAACCACGACGGGCAAGATCATGGCCACACACAGCAGCGCGGCGAGATAAGGCGCGGGATGCCGGAACCAATGGCGCTGGCGAGGCGACAGAGCCAGGAACGCGGCGATGCCGAAGGGAACGAACACCGCGCTATATTTCGACAGGCCGGCAAGACCCAGCCAAAACCCGGCCGCCAACCACAGCCGCCAAATGGCGGTCCCGGCGGGAGCGCCGAAGAATAGTTTAGCCAGGACAATCGCCGCCGCCGCGGCGGCGAACAGCAACGGTCCGTCCGGCACCACCCAGCCGCCTGCCGAAGCGAAGAAAAACACCGAGGCGTTGAGGCCGAACACCGCCCATACGCCGGCGCGCGCGCCAAACAGGTCGCGCGTCAGCACGAAGATCAGCCAACCCGTTCCCGCGAACAAGGCGATGAACGGCAGACGCGTCGATGCGCCCTCCCCCAACGCCAGGGCGGCGAAATGCGCGAGCCATTGGTGCAGCGGCGGATGGTCGAAATAGGAAAGGCTGAGACGGCGCGAGATGGCGATCGTATAGGATTCGTCGACGCCAAAACCGATCGAATAGGCCAGCCCGACGCGGGCGAGCGCAAAGGCGAGGATCAGGGCAAGCGCGGATCGGCGGCTGGCGGCATCCTCGGCCGCCCCGTCCGACTTGTCGGGCCATTGCGCGCTCATTGAGGGGGCGGTTATTTGCCCGGCGCCCGAAGCGAGAGCGGGGCGAAGCGCAAAGCGACGCCGAGGCGGTTCCAGCCGTTGATGGTGGCGATCGCCACGCTGAGGAACATCGCCTCCGAATCGCTGAAATGGTCGAGAAGCGCCGCATAAGCCTTGTTGGAGGCGCTGCGAGGCGAAAGCTCCGTCAACTTCTCCGTCCAGTCCAGCGCCGCAAGCTCGCGATCGGAAAAGACGTCGGCTTCGCGCCAGACCGGCAGCAGGTCGACCTTCTCCTGAGCGACGCCAAGTTTGCGCAGCATATTGAGATGGAAGGAAACGCAAAAGGCGCAGCCGTTCATCTGCGAAGCGCGCAATTTCACGAGTTCGGTCAGGCTCTTTTCGAGACCCGATTCGTCCACCGTCTTGCCCAGCGCGACCAGACCGGCGTAAGCGGCCGGCGCCGCCGTAGTGAAATCCTCATAACTCAACCGAGGCTGCATGGCCTTTTCTCCTTAGCGAATAGAAAACGAAAGCGCCGCGAATCATTTTCGGCGGGGCGTGGAAGGATCAACTCGCCCAGGCCAGCTCGCCCTCGACGCCGGGAATAAACTTGTCGAACGCCGCCCAGAACTGGTCGCGCAACGCATCGCGCTCGACCAGGATTTCGTGCTCGGCGCCGTCGATCACGATGAGGCGGGCCGAGCGCAGGCGACTGGCGAAACGTTCGATGGCATGCGTGTCGACGACCCGATCGGCGCTGGAGGCGAAGATCAGCATCGGCGGGCTCAGGATCTGGCGCGCATAATCGGGGTCCTCAAAGCGTCTCCACAAACGAAACGCGGCATGCGCCCAGCCGATCGTCCACCAGCCAAGGCCGATGCTCGGGTCGGCGGCCAGAACGTTCGCCGATCTCGCGTAGCGGACGGGATCGGAGGTCAGGACGTTGCCAGCGAAAGGCAGCGTCATCACGCTCGCCCCCTGCCCGCCCGGCGAGAAGACGCCGCCGAACCCCAGCGTATCGAGCGCCTCGACGATCGTATGGGCAAGGCGCGGACGACGCAGCCCGAAGGGGGCGATCATCGGCGCGGTCAGCACGAGGCGCTCGAACGGGCAGCGGCCGGCGTGGGCGATGGAGAGCATGATCGCGCCGCCCATCGAATGGGCGAGGCCGAACCAGGGCTGCGGGCAGGAGGGGCCGAGCACATCGTCGACCAGCGCGCCCAGATCCCGTTCGAACAGCGAGAAATCGTCGATATGGCCCTTGCGCGGATTTTTCAATTGGCGCGCCGAGCCGCCCTGGCCGCGCCAGTCCATCGTCGCCACCGCAAAGCCGCGCTCGAGCAATTGCCCAATGACCTCGAAATATTTCTCGATGAATTCCGAGCGGCCCTGCAACAGAACGACCGTGCCGCGCAGCGCCGTCTGCGGAACCCAGCGCGCGGTGCGCAATTGCACGCCGTCGACGGCCCGCGCCATGGCGACGGTCGCGCCGGGCGGAATGGGATTTTCGGGCGTCGCAACAAGATGCATGGAAACGCTCTGAGAAAGGCCGACCGGCCTTATAGGGCATTTTTCGGCGACGCGCCTATGACCCGATCGCCGCCTCAAGAGCGTCATAAAGCGCGTTCTTCGCGCTGAACACATGTTCGAGCGCGCTGACGCTGACGCGCTCGGCGCCTTGGGCGAGGAGCCAATCGGCAAGTTCGGCGATTCGGCCCTTGGGCGCATGCAGCGCGACGAGCCCATGCGAATCAGCGCCCTCGCCAAAGGCGGCTTGCGCGCCGAACATGGCGCAGGCGGCCTCGAGGATTCCCTGCGCCGCGCCGGGCAGACGCGCGCGCACCTCGCGCGATTGACGCGCTTCCTCAGCCGCCGCGATGCGCGCGAGCATGGCGCGGGCGGTCTGGCGGACGGATGGGATCCAGTCGGCGCCGAGCGAAGCGACAAGATTGGCCTGCGAGCGCAGGATCACGCCGTCGTCGAGAATTTTCAACGCGTTGGCGGCCAGCGTCGCGCCGGTCGTCGTGATGTCGACGATGAGTTCGGCGCCCCCCGCCGCCGGCGCGCCCTCGGTCGCGCCGAGACTCTCGACGATGCGGTAGTCGCCGACGCCATGGGCGGAAAAAAAGCGGCGCGTCAGATTGACATATTTCGTGGCGACCCGCATGCGCTCGCCGCGCCGGGCGTGAAAGGCCGCCGCGACGTCTTCGAGGTCGGCCATGTTGCGCACGTCGATCCACGCCTGCGGCGCGGCGACGACAACATTGGCGCGCCCGAAGCCGAGCGGCGCCAGCAGCAGCAGGCGCTTGTCGGCGTCGGCGATCTTTTCGCGCACGAGGTCCTCGCCGGTCACGCCCAGATGCGCCGCGCCCGCGGCCAGTTGCCCGACGATTTCGGAGGCCGACAGGAAGGCGACCTCGACGCCCGGCAGGTCGGCGATCGAGCCGCGATAATCGCGCGCGCCGCGTCCCTGCGTGAATTCGAGCCCAGCATTGGCGAAAAACGCCGCCGCATTCTCTTGCAGCCGCCCTTTGGAGGGAACCGCGACGACGAGCGGCGCCGGTGCGGGTTGCGCGCTCATGAGCCGGCTCCCACAGCGAGCCGGTCGATCCAGATGGCGGCGCCGACGGCGGGAATGTCGGACGGCGCGCCGAGGCGCCTGGCCAATCCGTCGTAGCGCCCGCCCCCGATCGCCGGCTTGCCGTCGGCGCGCCGGGGATCGACGGCCTCGAACACGAAGCCGGTGTAATAATCGAGATCGCGAACGAAGGAGGCGGAGAATTTATATTGCTCCACCTTCATGCCGCGCGCCGCCAGAAAGCCGATGCGCTGATCCAACGAATCCAGCGCCGCGCCAATGTCGAGATCGGCGTCCGCGGCGAGCTTTCGCAGCAACAGCGAGGCCGCGTCGGGATCGCCGGAGATGTCGAGGAACCGCTGTAGCACCGCGCGCTTTTCTTTTGGCGCGCCGGCGCCCGAGCGCACGGCGGCCTGATCGAGGAAGCGGTCGGCGATTTCGCCCGCGCTGCGTCCCCCGACCCGCGCGATGCCGGCGATGGCGAGGAGATCTTCGACGAGCGCCCGGGCGCCGGCGTGATCGGCGCGCTCCAAAGCCGCCAGCACGCCCGATTGGCCGCCATGGCCGTTGCCGGGCTCGTCGAGGATCGCCTCGAGCGAGCGGCCGCGCGCCAGGCCCCGGCGCAGCCGCCGCAGCCAGACATCGGGCAGATCCAGCGCGTGCAGAACCTGATCGAAGAGATGCGCATCGCCGAGACGCACGTTCAGCGCGCCGACGCCGGCGATATCGGCCGCCTCCATCGCCATGGCGAAGATTTCGGCGTCGGCGGCTTCGGCGTCGCTCCGTCCATAGCTCTCCAGGCCGCTTTGCGTCGATTCGCCGCTCTGGCCGGGACGGGCGCGGAAAACCGGACCGAGATAGGAATATTGCGCCTCGCGCCCCGCCTGGGGGGAGCCGAGATAGGCCAGGCACACCGGAATCGTATAGTCGGGCCTCAGACAGAGCTCGGCGCCTTCGGCGTCGCTCGTGAGGTACAGGCGCCCTCTGATGTCCTCGCCCGACATGTCGAGAAAGACCGAGGCCGGCTGCAGGATCGGCGGCTCGATGCGTTCAAAGCCCGCCTCGACCAGGCGGCCGAGCGCGCGCCCCCCCGCCTCGGCATGGGTCGATGGCCTGTCGAGCCCTGGGGCTGGAGCCTGGTTCACGGGGTCAATGTCTCGAATTTGCGGCGATAGGGCTAATTTGAGGCTTCCTTTAACAAAGCCGGCGCGCCAGCGCAGCCCTTTTCCCTCTCCAAGGTGAATGAGCGCTTCCTCTTGGGCCCGGCCCCGGCCGTTGCAGCCACGCCCCGGCCATGTTCGGATGGGAGAGGAGCCTGCCTGCCCCGAATCACAAGGATCGATCGCTCTGCCCCGCCTTCGCGCTTTGTCCCTCGCCCTTGTCGCGATCCTGGTCGGCTTTGCGGGCCTCGCCTCGGCGCAGACGCCGGACACGCCGCGCTCGCGCCTCGAGGCCGTCCGCGTCGCGCTCGGCGAGATCGAGGCTTCCTTCCAGAGCCCCGACCTGACCGACGGCGAGCTGCAGCGCCTGCGCGACGAGAACGACCCGCTCGCCAGCGAAGTGCAGAGCGTGATCGCCGAGATTTCGCCAAAGCTGGACGCTTCGGTCAAGCGCCTTGCCGAACTGACGCCCAAATCCAAGGACAAGGCGCCCGAGACGGACGCCGCCACCGGCGCGCTCGCCGCCGAGCAGAAGGTCCATGACGAACTCGACGCGGACCTGCGCACCGCCCGCGCGCTCGCCCTGCAGATCGACGACAACAATGCGCGGATCGGCGCGGCGCGGCGCGCGCTCTTTGCGCGCCAGACCTTCCAGCGCGCTTCGAGCCTCATCAGCCCGCTGTTGTGGGCCGGCGTCATCCGCGAGGCCCCGGCCGACCTCAAGGCGCTCGGCGGCGTCCTCTATGACTGGCTGAGCGGCGTCTCAAGCCGGCTGACCCGCCTGCAGGCGCTCGGCCTCATCGCTCTGGCGATCGCCTTTGGCGTGCTCGCCGCGCCGATCCGCTGGGTGGCGCGGCGCGTGATCGCGCGCGATCCGCACGTTGCCTCGCCGAGCAAGCTGCGCCGGGCGCTCGCGGCGATCTGGACCGCGCTGGTGCTGGGCGGCATTCCGCTGCTCGGGCTGGTGGCCGTTGATTATGCCCTCGACGCCTTCGATCTTTCCGACCCGCGCCTGCAGGGGCTGGAGGATGCGACGCTCGACGGGCTGAAGCTGCTGTTCGTCACCAATGCGATCGCTCGCGGCCTGCTGGCGCCCGGCCGGCCCTCCTGGCAACTGTTCGCCCGGAGCGACCGCATGGTCGCCCAGGTCTACCGCTTCTGGATGAGCGTGGCGGCGATCCTGGCCGTCGAAAAAGGGCTGGAGACGGCGGCCGACACCATCGGCGCCTCGCTCAACATGTCGGTGGCGGCGCGCGGAATCGGCGCGGCGCTGGTCGCCCTGCTCATGGTGCGCCTGCTCGACCGCACCGCGGCGCTCGCCTCCACGCAGGGCGCGCCGCCGCGCGACGGCTGGGCGCCCGCGCGCACGCTCGCCTGGCTGCTCAGCGTGCTGATCTTCGGCGCCGTGCTGATCGGCTATATCGCCTTCGCCACTTTCCTCGTCTCGCAGATGATCTGGGTGGCGGGCATCGGCGCGGCGATCTATCTGATCAGCGTCGTCGTCGACGAGGGAACGGAGGCGATCCTGCAGCCCAACGCGGCGGTCGGGCGCGGGCTGATGACGACGGTCGGCCTTGGGCGCGAGGCCCTGGAGCAGATCGCCGTGCTGATCGAGGGCGCGACGCGCGTCGCGCTCATCGTCACGGCGATCCTACTGGTGCTCGCCCCCTGGGGCATCCAGTCGCAGGATATGTTCGGCAATCTGCGCGCCGCCTATTTCGGCTTCAAGGTCGGCAATGTCACGGTTTCCGTCTCCTCGATCGTCGCCGCCGCCGCGGTGTTCCTGTTTGGCGTGCTCGCCACCCGCGCCGTGCAGGGCTGGCTCGGCTCCAAGCTGCTGCCGCGCACCCGGCTCGATGCGGGCATGCGCAATTCGATCAAGACGATCTTCGGCTATATCGGCTTCGTCAGCGCGCTGATCCTCGGCGCCGCCCAGCTCGGCCTCAGCTACCAGAACCTGGCGATCGTCGCCGGCGCGCTCGGCGTCGGCATCGGCTTTGGCCTCCAGTCGATCGTCAACAACTTCCTGTCCGGGCTCATCCTCCTGTGGGAGCGCGGCATCCGGGTCGGCGACTGGGTGGTGGTCGGCGGCGAGCAGGGTTTCGTGCGCCGCATCAACGCGCGCGCCACGGAAGTCGAGACGTTCGACCGCGCGACGCTGATCGTGCCCAACGCGATGCTGGTGTCGGGCGTCGTCAAGAACTGGGTGCATACCGACCGCGTCGGACGCATCATCATCGCCATCAACGTCGCCTTCGAATCCGACCCCGACGTCGTGCGCGAAACCCTCATCGCCACCGCCAGGGGCCAGGAGCTGGTCCTATCCATCCCCGCCCCGCTGGTGCTGTTCAGCGAGTTCGGCGACTGGGCGCTGAAATTCCAGCTCGTCTGCTTCGTCGACGAAATCGAAATGGCCGAGCGGGTCAAAAGCGAGATGCATTTCGACCTGCTGCGCCGGCTGCGCGAGGCCGGCGTGCGCATCGCCCATCCCTGGCAGGACGCGCCGCCGCCGCCCCCGCCACCGTCGTCGAAGGGCAAGGCCTGAGGTTTGGGAAAGCGTTGGACGGCGTTAGGAAAAGCATGGGACGGGCGAAGGGCGGTTCTTGCCTGCCTTTTGATTTCAATTCGTTATAAATAACAGAAAATTTAAGGCCAAATATTTTCCAAGGATTTTCCAAACATTTCCTTGGGCGAGATAAGCGATATCAAGGGGTTAAGGCCGAAAAAATTTGGAAATGCGCTTTTTACGCACTCCATTTGTGTCATTGCGAGCGGAGCGAAGCAACCCAGAGGTCGCGACCTCCCGGGATAGGGCACGACACCTGGGTTGCTTCGCTCCGCTCGCAATGACGGTCCAGATTGCGACGGAAAAGCTGGAATGTCCAGAGAATGTTTCTATAAAGCAGAACATATATGCGCCTCACGGGTCGAGGGCAGCGCTGCCATCGGCGTGCTCGCCGATGGCCGTTGGCCTACATGTCCTTTTGGTGCGCGATGCGGCCCTCAGGCCGCATCGTTCACCAAAAGGACTTGTAGGCAAAAAGCCGCGCCGACGAGGCGCAGTCACGCCGAAGGCGCCGTAGCGAAGCGGAGGAGTCGCGCAGCCCGGACGAATGCTTCGCATTCGCCTAGACTTGACGGCGGCTCGGCGGCGTGGCCTCCGCCCGCCCCCTCCAGGTCTAAAATCGCCCTCCACCCCCTCACTGCGCCGCGACGAACGCCTTGACCCGCCCCAGAGCCTGTTCGAAGCGCGGGATGTCGCCGCTGGCGAGCACATAGGTGAGGCTCGCCCCCGCCGGCGAGTTCAGCGCGAATCTTATTCCCGGGCCGGCGGCGATGACGAGATGCGACACGTCTGTCGTGCCCTTTTCGGTCATCGCGCCGATGACGGTCCAATTGCCGCCCCCCGACTGCGCCTTGGCGGCCTTGGCGGTCAGATCGATCAAAGTCTGCCATTCGTCGAGATTATAGGCGAAGGAATTGCGCACCGTTCCCAGTTTTAAGCCGAGAAGCCCGATCCTGGAGGGTTGTTTGTCCGGCTCGGTATAGGTCGCCACGTCAAGCTCCGTGTCGGCCTGCTGGAATTTTTCGATTATGTCGAGCGTGCCCTTGGCCAGCAGCGGCGAGGCCAGCAAAGCAAGACTCGCCGCCACAACGAGGAGTCCACACGAAAACCGCCGCGAAAGCTGTGACATCGACGCAGTCCCCCCACTGGCCCAGGGCGAAACCATAGCCGAGGCCGGCGAGGCGCGCTACCGTTGCGGAAGCCGGGATCGACTTATCCTCCGCCTGAACCGCCAGGGAGCCCTTCATGATCTATGAACTTCGCATTTATCGCTGCGTCGCCGGCCGCCTGCCGGCCCTGCTGAACCGGTTTCAATCGACGACCTTGCGCCTGTGGCAGAAGCACGGCATCCGCCAGGCCGGGTTCTGGACGACGGCGATCGGGCAATCCAACCAGGATCTGACTTACCTCCTCGCCTGGGAATCGCTGGCCGAGCGCGAGCAGAAATGGAGCGCCTTCCAGGGCGATCCCGAATGGATCGCCGCCCGCGACGCCAGCGAAAAAGACGGCCCCATCGTCGCCAAAGTGACGAACTCGATCCTGCAGCCGACTTCGTTCTCGAGCGTGCGCTGAGGCGGGGGCGTCGCGGGAAGCCAAAAAAGCACGAAAGCGGAGGCGTTCGGCGCGGCATTGACGCGAGGACGGGCCGGCGCGGCGTGAAACGGGCCGAAGTGGGTCGCCAAAGGCATGGGCGGAACACGGGGTAGGCGGCGCGTTGCGGGTGTTTTGGCATAACCCTGCGATTATGCATCTCGCTGAGGCCGAGCCGCGGTCGAGCGGCGCCGCCGCTCGACGGCGAGCCCAGCGATGGCGGCGCGGCGGTTCCGAGGGGGCGCCTTGTGCGGATAGCGAACAGCAAGCCTGCCATGCTATTCTTACCTCATGAACCGCGATGACGCCCTCAAGCAGCTCAAGCAGCACGAAGCCGAATTGAAACGGCTCGGCGTGGAGCGTCTCTACATGTTCGGCTCGACGGCGCGAGGCGAGGCGAGGGAAGATTCCGACATCGACCTGTTCTTCGATTACGAAAAGGGCAAGCTTGGCGTCTTCGAATTGATGGACGTAAAGGATTACGCCTCCCGCCTCCTCGGCCGCGAGGCCGACATCATGACGCGCGACAGCCTGCACAAGACGCTGCGGCGACGAATCGAAGAAACAGCCGTGCGCGTGTTTTAGTGGACGGGCGCTCGCTCATTCCCCGTTTAACGGACATAATCGAGGCGATCGAACGCATTCACGACGTCTTGGAGAATACGCCTCTCGAAGCTTTCGAATCTGATTGGCGAATGCAATGGCTCGTCCAGCGCGGCGTCGAGATCATTTCCGAGGCAAGCCGCCATCTGACGGCCGAGCTAGAGGCTCGCCATCCGGACATCCCATGGCAGAAAGTGGCGGGTATCGGCAATGTGCTACGGCACAATTACGAAAGCATCGCCGCGCCGGTCATTTTGAAATTGGCGCGCGCTGATCTGCCGGCCTTGGAGAAAGTCTGCCGGGAGGAACTCCAGGCCGAAAAGAAACGCATGCAACGCGATTGAGGCGCCATGCCGCTGGACCGCTGGGCCATCCGTCAGAGCAGCGCGAACTTGTCCATCACCGATCCGACACGGGCATGTCATAGACCGCCATGTCCCCCATCCCCTTGAGCACCCGCACCGCCCCGGACGCCCCGTCCCCCCTCACCGCCAGCGGCGCAAAATCGCCCCGACGATGTCGGAATAATCGTCGGTCCAGGTGCGGAAATTGGGGTCGGGGGGCGGCGGGGTCCAGCCGGTTTCGGGGCCCAGCGCGCCGAAGTCTTTTTCGTCCCGCGCGAGCACGGCGATGCGGGCGCGGGCGCGGAAGGTCGCGTTGAAGTCCGGGGTTGCGGGATCCTGCTTAGCGATCATGCGCAGGTCGGCGGCCCGCGCCGAGGCGGCGACGATGTCCGTCAATTCGACGTTGCGGTTGGAGATGTTCATGACGATGGCGCCGTCGGGGCTGAGGATCGAGCGGTAGAGCGCCATCGCCTCGCGCGTCAGCAGGTGAACGGGAACGTTGTCGGTGGAATAGGCGTCGAGGATGACGAGGTCGAACGGCTCCTTGGCGTCGCCCAACGTCAGGCGCGCGTCGCCGACGATTATCTTTTGATCCCTAGCGCACATCGGCATGGTGCGGAACAGGCCGGATTCGGCGCTGAGGCGGACGAGTTCGGGATCGATCTCGTAGACCGTCCAGCTCTCGCCTGGCGCGCGCCCGCAGGCCAGCGCGCCGACGCCGAGCCCGACGAGCGCGACGCGCGCCAGGCGGCCGCCGGCGCGGGCGCGGATGCCGGCGATGGCTTCCTCGAACGGGCCGCCATCGTAATAATAGGTGAGCTTTTCGGGCTTGCCGGCGACCGGGGCGCCGTCGTTCTCCCGCAATCTTTCGGCGCCGTGGATCGTCGTGCCGTTGAACAGGAAGCGGACGCGCCCATCGGCGGAATCGACGACCTTATGCACGCCGAAGAAGGAGCGCGCATAGACGACACGCGCAAAGCCCGGCTCGTAGATCTGGGTCAGCGCGAACAGCGCCGCCGCCAGAGCAAACAGGCGCAGCGCGTCGCGGCCCTGCCACACCATGAGGACGGCGAGGACGACGACCGCGGCGACGAGCAACGTGACCTGACCGCCGCTGAGGGCGCCGCCGAGCAATAGACCGGGCGCGACGGCCAGGGCGCCCAGCGCCAGAATCGGTCCGGCTTGCCGGCGCCAGGCGGTAACGCCCGCTTCCATGAGGCCGGGCCGGGCGATGAGCGCGGCGACGAGCAGGATCGGATATTCGGCGACCGTCTTGAACAGGTGCGGGGCGAGGAGGCCGGAAAAAGCCCCGCCGAGCGCGCCGCCGAACGACATCCAGAGATAGAAGCCGGTGAGATAGGCGGCGTCGGGCCGGCGGCGGTAGAGCGCGCCGTGGCAGACCATTGCGGCGACGAAAAATGTCGAGAGATGCAGGACAAGCGCGATCCCGATCGGAATCCAGTGCGAGAATATGAAGAGGAGCGCGATCGCCGCGGTCAGCGGGATCTGCGCGTTCAGCAGGAAGGCGCGCGGCAGGATTTCGCGCTCGCGAAACACCAGCACGAAGGTGGCGAGATAAAGCGCCAGCGGGACGACCCACAGGAAGGGCGCCGAGGCAACGTCGGTGGCGATCTGCGCGGTCACCGCCACCAGCAGAGCCGAGGGCACGAAGGACAGCAGCGCCCATTCGGCGCGGTTGCGCCGGGTCGGCGCGGGCGCCGAAGCGGCGGCCTTCTCCTCGGCCAATTCCGAGGTCTGCGCGGCGTTCGCAACCAACAGGGCGCAGCCGCCGATGAGGATCGCCAGCCCGACGAACCCGTAGGTCCAGGCCTCAGACTGCTGATGCAGCGTCAGATTGGGCTCGACGAGGAGGGGATAGGCGATGAGCGAGGCGAAGGAGCCGACGTTGGAGGCGCCATAGAGGAAATAGGGATTGCCGGCGTCGGGATGGCCGGACCGGGCGAACCAGGCCTGCAGGAGCGGCGCGTTGCCGGCGACCGCGAAGAACGGCGCGCCGACCGAGGCCGCGAACAGAGCGAACAGCCAGGGCGCCTCGCCATCGGCGGGCGGGCGGCCGAACCCTTGCGCGATGGCGATCGGCAGCGCCAGAAAGGTCACCGCCAGCACGGCCATGTGAAAGACGACGGCCCAGCGGAAGCCGAGCCAGCGCGTCAGCAGATGGGCGTAGAGATAGCCGGCCAGCAGCATGGTCTGGAAAAACACCATGGCGACCGACCAGACCGACGCCGAGCCGCCGAGCCGCGGCAGCACCATCTTGGCGAACATCGGCTGGATGCCGAACAACAGGGCGGCGGACAGGCAGAGGGTCGCGACATAGGCGGCCACGAGGACTTTTAGCGAGAGGGCGCGCGGGGGAGCCCGGTTCTGCGCGATTGCCAAAATCGTCATGGGCGAGATCCTGCGCGGCGCGCGCCGCGCCCGGCGATACATCTGGCCGAGCGGAGGTAAAGATTAGGTGAAGCGGGGATCGGCGAGCCGGTCTTTCAACCGGCGGCGGGGCGGCGGGAGGGGCCACGCCGCCGAGCCGCCGTCAAGTCAAGGCGAATGCGGAGCATTCGTCCGCAGGCTTCGCCGCTCCTTCGCTTCGCTACGGCGCCTTTGGCGTGACTGCGTCTCGGCGGCGCGGCTTTTTACCTACAAGTCCTTTTGGTGAGCGATCGCGGCCTTCGGGCCGCATAGCGCACCAAAAGGACTTGTAGGCCAAGCGCCATCGCCGAGCGGAGCCGTCAAGGCTCGCGAAGCTCTTGCGAAGCGACCGCCGAAGGCGGCTTGGACTTGACGGCGAGCACGGCGATGGCAGCGCGCGACAGCCGGAACAAGACGCCACCCACAGGTGTGCCAAGGCTCCTCCGGCGCGCCGAGCCTCAAGCCACTTTGCGCCGGACGCGCGGCCGCGCGGCCGACCGCCGCTGAAGCAGGCCTTCCAGATCCACCAGCGCCATCGGCCGCGCGATGAAATAGCCTTGCGCCAGGTCGCAGCCCATGGAAGCCAGCAGGTCGAGCGCCCCCTCGGTCTCGACGCCTTCCGCCACGACCTGCAGCCCGAGATTGTGCCCAAGTTCGATCGCCGAGCGCACGAGCATCTCGTCCGTGCGGTCCTGCGCCACATTGAGGATGAACATCCGGTCGACCTTGAGTTCGTCGGCGGGGATGTTCTTGAGATAGCCGAGCGAAGACAGGCCGGCGCCGTAGTCGTCGATGGAGATGCCGATGTCGGCCGCGCGAAACGCCTCCAGCGTCCGATAGGCGACCCTGGAATTGCCGATGATCGCCGTCTCCGTCACCTCAAGGATGATCTTGCCGACCGAGCGGCCGGCGATGCGCAAAATGGTGTCGGCGAAATCCTCGTCGTCCAGGAGGCGGCCGGAAAGATTGACCGAGAAACACAGGCGATGGCCAAGATCAAGGAGGCGCCTTTGATCCTCGACGGCGCGTTTCAGCACCCATTCGGTGAGCGCGCCGATGCGTCCGGTCTCCTCGGCCATAAGCAGGAACGCGCCCGCGGCGAGCGGGCCTTGCCGGGGATGCGACCAGCGCACCAACGCCTCCACGCCGACGAAGGCGCCGCGCGCAAGGTCCAGTTTGGGCTGATAGTGCACGCCCATCTCGTCGCAATCGATCGCATGAACCATCTCGCTCATCAGCGACAGGCTGGCGATCGGATTGTCGTGCAGGCCGGCCTCGAAGCGGGTGACCGGCTGGCGGTTGCGGCGGCCGTGTTCGATCGCCAGGATGGCGCGATCGACGATCGCGATATCGGCGGCGGCCGGTTCGGCGGCCTCGCTGGCGCCGATGGTCACGCTGACGTCGATGGGCGTCTCGCCGAGCTGGATCGGCGTCTCCATCGCCTGATGCAGCTTCAGCATGGCCCGCCGGGCGTCGTCGGCGTCGCGCGCGATCCATGCCGCGCCCAACACGTTCGAGGAAAGGCGGGCCGTTGCAGCTTGCGGAAAGGCCGCGTCGAGACGCGAGGCGACGGCGCGGATAAGGCCGACGGTCGAGGCGTGCCCGATGGCGTTCTGCAAGGCCTCGAAGCGATCGAGCCCGATGGCCGCCACGACCACGCCGCCCTCGCCCGCCTCCAGCTTCAGCGCGGCGATTCTTGCCTGCAGCGCGTAGCGGTTGGGCAATCCCGTCTCCGAATCGATCCGCGCCAGACGCGCGCTTTCGGTCGCGCGGGCGGCGGCCGAAAGGAGACGGCGGCTCGCCGCCCAGACGGAGACCGCCGCGAGCCCGTTCTGCGCCCCCGCCGCCAGCATCGCCAGCCCGAGCCAAAGCGTGCCGCCGTCGGCGACGACGAAATACGGCGCGGTGAGAAAAGCCAGCACCGGCGGGGCGATCGAGGCGGCCAAAGCCTGCCTGGATTCGCCGCTCAGCAGCGCCCCGTTCAACAGCGCGCCGGACCACAGCAGGCCGGCCCCGAGCAGTCCCCAGACGCCGTAATGGAACGCTTCGAGGATGCCGAAGAAGGCGAAGGCGGCGTTGCTGAGCGTCAGGATGGCGAGATAGGCGACGCGCCGGCGCGGACTGAAAACGGTTTCCGCGACGACGTCGGCAAACAGGTAGGCTTCGGCAAATTGCACAAGCGCATAACCGGCGGCCCAGAGCGCGGCGGCGGCGACGCCGCTCAGGGCGTGGAACACCAGCGCGTTGGCGAAGCACAGGCCGAGGCGCACGCGCATCTGGTGACGGCGCGCGACGACGACCGCCGCAAGGGCATGGGCGCTTTCGCTGGTCCGGCCGCTTGGGCGCCGCATCCTCATATGGGCGACGGTACGGGGGGATCGCTATCGTCCCGTTAAGATTGACCGCCGTTTTGAACGGCAATTGTCGCAATTGCGGCCATTTGCGCGCCGGACGGTCGCGGCCGGGAGCCGAACCGCCGTTTTCAGCCCGCGGCCACGATCCCGTCGAGCTCGCCCGCCATCCCCTTGAGAATCCGCAAGCCCGCCTCCAGATCCCCCGCGCCGACCGCCGCCCACATCCTCGCCGCATTGCCCGTCTCGATCGTCACGGGAAACCCGGCCGCCTCGGCGAGCGCGCCCTTCTCGTTGATGAGATAGCGCCGGTTCAGCGCGAACAGCACCTGCGCCAGGCAGCAGAGCGCGCGATAGGCGCAGCCGGCGACATGCGTCTCATCGCCGCGAGGCAAGGCGGTCTCGGCGTTGTCGATGCTGAAGCGCGCTTCCCCATGAAAGCGGGCGATCAAGGCCTGGCGCAGGGCGTCCGGATAAGGCGACGCGCGGGCTATGAGGGCGGCGATCGCGCCGGCCTCGTCACGCAGCGGGACGCAGAGCGCGGCCTCGCCCATCCAGATGGCGGAGCAAAAGCCGTGGGGATGGCCGGGCTGATAATGCATTTCGATCCGCCCGGCCGCGCAATCGGCGACGACGGCGCGAACGCGGTTGAGATCGCGATAGAGGAGATCGACCTTGCGGCCCGAAATGGAAAGCCAGCCGCCGCCGTTGATCCACGGGCCCCAGCCGCCGATTTCGGTGAGTGTGAGCTTGGCGGAATCGTCGACCAGCGGCGCGATGGCGGCGCGCAGATCCTCGACGCGCAGGGGTTCGTGCGCCTCGTAATAGAGGCCGAAATCATAATCGGCGGCGGGGCCGGCGGTCCCCCGCGCGCGCGAGCCGCCGAGCGTGAACGCGGCGAGGCCGCGCACGGGCGCGAGGGCGGCGGACAGGCGTTCGACAAGCGGGTCGTTCATCACGCGATGAGGGGCCACGGCGGAGCGGTGGCGTCAAGCCGTTGCGATGGCGTGGCGAAAAGGGCGGGAAGCGCACCCCTTCTCCCGCCAAAGGGCGGGAGAAGGGGTGCGCTGCGCCCCGCGCCAAGACTTTTCGGGCCGCCATCGTTAGGATCGCGCCCCGTCCGTCGTCCTTCCCCGAACCGGCCGCTCTCCGCCCCATGCGTAATTGGCTTCGCTCGCCCACCCTTCTCAAGCTGCTCGTCGGCCAGCATATTCTCAACGGCATCAGCGTGGCGGCCGGCGTGATGGCGGTGAGCGCGATCGCCTCGGTCCTGTTCGGCTTCGAGGCCGGCCAGCCGGCGACGCTCGGCGCGATCTCGGCGAGCATTTCCGATCAGCCGGCGCCGCTGCGCCGCAAGGCCATGCTGATGGCGGTCGGCTTCGGCATCGCCTGTGTTTCCACGCTGTCGATCCAGCTCATCGCCGGCTTCCCGCTCGCGCTGATCCCGGCCGTCGCGATCATCGCGTTCCTGGCCGGCATGATGACCGGCTATGGGCGCTGGGCTTTGGCGCTCAGCATGCAGGCTTTGGTGCCGATGGTGTTCGCGCTCGGCCTGCCGCCAACCAGCTTTGCCGGCGCGCTGCGCGAGGAAGCGATCCTGATCGGCGGCGGACTCGCCTATATCGCGATCGCGCTCGCGCTGACCGCGATCACCGACGCGGGCGGGCGGCGCCTGATGGCGAGCGAGTGCCTGCGCGAGTTCTCCGCCTATTTGCGCACGGTCGCCGCGTTCTACAATCCGAAGGCCGATCTGCCGGAAGTCTATGGCGCGGCGATCCGCCAGCACGCGGCTTTGTCCGACCAGATGCAATCGGCGCGCGCGCTGCTGCTGGAGCGCCCGCATGTCTCCAAGGCGCGGCTGCGCCTGGCGGCGACGATCGGCATTCTCCTCGACGCGCTCGACGCGCTGGTCGCCGCCCATATCGAGCTGGCGGAGCTGCGCAAGACCGAAGCCGCCGCGACGCTGATGGCGCGCATCGCCGTCACCCTGCGGGCCGCCTCGCTCGATTTGCAGCACCTCAGTCTCGATCTCCTCTCCAACGCCTCGCCCAGCCTGCCGCCCGACCATTCGCTGGCTTCCGACGCGCTGCAGCGCGAAGCTTCGAGGCTGGAGGCGAGCGGCGATCTCAGCCCCGAGGCGCTGGCCGCCGTGCAGGCGACGACAAAAAGGATCGGCGACGCGCTCGGCCATATCCGGCGCCTGGAGCGCGCGCTGTCGGACGATGAGGTGGCGGCCGCCTCGATCGGCGACGTCGATCTTGCCGCCTTCCGCGCGCGCCCCTCGTTCGATCTGAAACTGCTCACCGTCCATCTCACGCCGAACTCGCCGGTGCTGCGCTTCGCCACCAGGCTCGCGCTGGCGATGACGGCGGGGGCGCTGGTCGCCCAGTCGCTGTCGAGCGTCAGCCACGGCAACTGGATCCTGCTGACCATCGCCGTCATCCTGCGCTCCAGCTACGGCCTGACGCGCGAGCGGCGCGACGACCGCGTCATCGGCACGCTGATCGGCTGCCTTGTCGCGGCGGGCGCGGTGGCCACTCTGCCGATCGGCGCGCTGATCGGCGTGCAGGCTTTGGGGTTGGCGATCGTGCACAGCTTTGCGCGGCTGCGCTACCGCGTCGCCTCGGTCGGCGCCTCGATCATGGCGCTGGTGTCGCTGCACCTCATCGATCCCACCCAGGCGACGCCGATCCTCACCCGCATCGCCGACACGATCGTCGGCGCGGCGCTCGCCCAATTGTTCAGCCATGTGCTGCCGCGCTGGGAATTCAACGAGGCGCCGCGCCTCGCCCAGCGCCTGCAGGCCGACATCGCCGCCTTCGCCAAAGTCGCGCTCGACGAGCGCGCCTCGCGCCAGGACTATCGCATGGCGCGCAAAAGCATGATCGAGGCGATCGCCGCGCTGTCGGATTCGGCGGGGCGGATGGGCGGCGAGCCGCAGGCGGTGCGCCGCGGCCTCGACGAAATGGACGCGATGCTGATCGCCGGCTATGGCCTGGCCGCCCATATCTCGGCGACGCGGCTGTTCATCCGGGAAACGCGCGGCACGCCCGAATTCGAAACGCTGGGGCCGCGCCTCAAGGCGGCGCGCGAATGGCTGATCGGGCTGCTGTCCAGCCAGCCGGCGCCGGCCGATCCGGCCGGACCCGCCTATTTCCGGGCGCCGGCGGCCGTTAGCGATTTAGGGGGCGAATTCCAGCGCCTGCGCAAGGCGGCGCTGGCGCTGATCGCCGCGGCGGCGGTGTACCGGCGCGCGGCGGCGTCTTAGCCTCCAGCGACACGACGGGGAAGATCACCCCGCCCCGCGCAGAAACTTGATGATCCCCGAAAAGTCGTCCCCCGCATGGCCGGCGGCGGCGAACAAAGCATAGAGCTGGGCGGCCTGCGCGCCCAGCGGCGTCGCCGCGCCGGCGCCGGCCGCCGCTTCCTGCGAGAGTTTGAGATCCTTGAGCATCAGCGCGGCGGCAAAGCCCGGCTTGTAGTCCTTGTTGGCGGGCGAATTCGGCACGGGGCCGGGCGCCGGGCAATAGGTAGTGAGCGACCACGACTGGCCCGAGGAGGTCGAGGCGACGTCGTAGAGCGCCTGCGCGGAGAGGCCGAGCTTCTCCGCCAGCACAAAGGCCTCGCAGGTGACGATCATCGTCGCGCCCAGAATCATGTTGTTGCAGATTTTCGCTGCCTGCCCGGCGCCGGCGTCGCCGCAATGCACGATGCGCCTGCCCATCGCCTCGAGAATCGGCTGGCCCGCCGCGAAGGCCGCGGCCTCGCCGCCGACCATGAAGGTGAGCGTGCCGGCGCTCGCGCCGCCGACGCCCCCCGAGACCGGCGCGTCGAGGCAGGCCATGCCGGCCGCGGCGCCCGCCTTATGGGCGAGCCGCGCGCTTTCGACATCGATGGTGGAGCTGTCGATGAACAGCGAACCCTGGCGCGCGGCGGGCAGGATGTCGCTCCACACCGCGACGACATGGCGGCCGGCCGGCAGCATGGTGACGACGATGTCGGCCTGCGCCGCCGCGGCGCGCGCCGAATCGGCGATGGCGACGCCGCCCGCCGCCGCTTCGCGCCGCGATTTCTCAGCGAGATCGAAGCCGACGACGCTATGGCCCGCCTTAATGAGATTGGCGGCCATCGGCCCGCCCATATTGCCAAGGCCGATAAAGGCGATCGCGGTCATGGTTTCCTCCCGTTCATTGAACGCATCCCGTCATTGCGAGCGGAGCGAAGCAACCCAGGCGCCGTGAGCTCTCTTGATAGGTCACGACACCTGGGTTGCTTCGCTCCGCTCGCAAAGACGGGCGAAGCATTCACCCCTGTATCAGCCCGCGCGCGGCGATCAGCTGCATGATCTCGTTGGTCCCCTCCAATATCTGATGCACGCGCAGGTCGCGAACGATCTTCTCGATTCCGTAATCGGCGAGATAGCCGTAACCGCCGAGCAATTGCAGGGAATCATTGGCGGCGGCAAAACCGGCGTCGGTGGCGACGCGCTTGGCCATCGCGCAGAGCTGCGTCGCCTGCGGCGCCTTGGCGTCGAGCGCGCTGGCGGCGCGCCACAGCAGCGAGCGCGCGGCTTCCAGCGACGTGGCGATATCGGCGAGGCGAAACTGCAGCGCCTGGAAATCGACCAGCGCGCGCCCGAACGCTTTTCGCTCGCGCATATAGGCGAGCGCCTTGGCGAGCGCCGCTTCGCCCCCGCCGAGCGAACAGGCGCCGATGTTGAGGCGCCCGCCGTCGAGCCCGGCCATGGCGATTCTGAACCCCTCGCCTTCGGCGCCGACGAGGTGCTCGGCGGGGATGCGCGCGCCCTCCAGGATGACCTGGCGCGTCGGCTGGGTGTTCCAGCCCATCTTGCGCTCGTTGGCGCCGAACGACAGGCCGGCGGTTCCCTTCTCGACAACGAACGCCGAGACGCCGCCGGCCCCCTCGCCGCCGGTGCGCGCCATCACGAGATAGATATCGGCGGCGCCCGCGCCCGAGATGAACTGCTTGACGCCGTCGAGGACAAAAAAATCGCCCTCGCGCCGCGCGCGCGTCTTCAGCGCCGCCGCGTCCGATCCGGCGCCGGGCTCGGTCAGGCAATAGCTCGACAGATGCGCCATCGTCGCGAGTTTCGGCAGATATTTTTCGCGCAAGGGCGGCGAGCCGAAGCGGTCGATCATCCAGGCGACCATGTTGTGGATGGACAGATACGCCGCCGTGCTCGGACAGCCCGTCGCCAAAGCCTCGAAGATCAGCGCGGCGTCGAGCCGCGTCAGCCCCGAGCCGCCGCTCTCCTCGCGCACATAGATCGCCCCCATGCCGAGCGCGGCGGCCTCGCGCAGCTCCTCGACCGGAAAATGCTTGGCCTCGTCCCAGGCGATCGCGTTCGGCGCAAAGCGCTCGTCGGCGAAGCTCTTGGCCATGTCGCGGATGGCGAGGTGCTCGGCGGTGAGGGCGAACATGGGCGGTTGGCCCGGCGGACTCATTCCGCCGCAAACATGTCGGCGACCGGCGCTTCCAGTCCGGGCGGGTCGAGGCGCAGCAGCCCTTCGGTGAGAATGCGCGTCTCGAGAATCTCGCCCTGGCCGCGCTTGTGGTGAATGAGGACGCGTCGTTCAGGATCAAGGATGAGGCAATGCATGACGCTCGGCAGTGAGAAATAGCCGGTCAGCTTCGCCCCGTGATCGCGCGCGGCGGTACTGGGCGAGAGAACCTCGACGACGATGACGGGGTTGGCGACTTCAGGCGTCTCGGGCGGCAGGCGCGGACCGCAATAGACCAACGCGTCCGGCTCAAAGATCGTGCCCTGCGCAACCCTTACGGCCGCTCCGTCGGGGAGCGCCTCGCAGGCTGAACCAGCGCGATCGATCGCGGCCTTGAGGGATCGAAACGCCTCACCCTTGGTTCGACTGTGGGCAACGCGCTCGGGCGACATCGCCACAAGCGCGCCGTCATGCAATTCCCACCGACCTTCCTGAGCCTCAGCCCAGACAAGGAATTCGTCAGCGGACATTTTCTCTTTTGCGACGGCCGGCATAACCTCACCTTAGCATAGCGCTTACGGCCGCAAAACCGCCCCGAAACGCGAAGCGCAAGCGCCGCGCCTCTATCCAGGCGCACGGCCGCCCCCCTTACCCCATCGTGGGAATCAAGCGCCGCGCCTCTATCCAGGCGCACGGCCGCCCCCCTCACCCCATCGTGGGAATATTGAAATTCGCCCCGTCCTTGACGCCCGAGGGCCAGCGCGAAGTGATGGTCTTGGTCTTGGTGTAGAAGCGGATCGAATCCGGGCCGTGCTGGTTGAGGTCGCCGAAGCCCGAGCGCTTCCAGCCGCCGAACGTATAGTAGGAGACCGGCACGGGGATCGGGATGTTGATCCCGACCATGCCGACCTGCACCTTGGAGGCAAAGTCCCGCGCGGCGTCGCCGTCCCTGGTGAAGATCGCGACGCCGTTGCCATATTCGTGATCGTTGCAGAGGCCCAGCGCCTCGCCGTAAGTGGCGGCGCGCACCACCGAGAGGACGGGGCCGAAAATCTCCTCCTTGTAGATGCGCATGTCCTTCGTCACGCCGTCGAACAGGCAGCCGCCCATGTAGAAGCCGTTCTCATAGCCCTGCATCTTGAAGCCGCGCCCGTCGACGACGAGCTTGGCGCCCTCCTTGAGGCCGATGTCGACATAGGATTTGACCTTGTCGAGATGGGCCTTGGTGACCATCGGGCCGTAATCGGCCGAGGCGTCGGTCGAGGGGCCGATCTTCAAGGCTTCGACGCGCGGGATGAGGCGCTTGACGAGTTCGTCGGCCGTAGCCTTGCCGACGGGAACAGCGACCGAAATCGCCATGCAGCGCTCGCCGGCCGAGCCATAGCCCGCGCCCATCAGCGCATCGACCGTCTGGTCCATGTCGGCGTCGGGCATCACCACCATGTGGTTCTTGGCGCCGCCGAAACATTGCACGCGCTTGCCCGTCGCGGTGCCCCGCGCATAGATGTATTGGGCGATCGGCGTCGAGCCGACAAAGCCGATGGCCATGATGTCGGGATCGTCGAGGATGGCGTCGACCGCCTCCTTGTCGCCGTTGACGACATTAAGGATGCCGGGCGGCCCGCCCGCCTCCACGAAAAGCTCGCCAAGCCGCATCGGCACGCCGGGATCGCGCTCGGAGGGTTTCAGGATGAAGGCGTTGCCGCACGCGATGGCAGGGGCGAGCTTCCACAGCGGGATCATCGCGGGGAAGTTGAACGGCGTTATACCGGCGACCACGCCGAGCGGCTGGCGCATCGAATAGGAATCGATGCCGGGGCCGGCGCCGTCGGTGAATTCGCCCTTAATCAGATGGGGCACGCCGAGCGCGAATTCGACAACTTCGACGCCCCGCTGGATGTCGCCCTTGGCGTCGGCGATCGTCTTGCCGTGTTCGCGGGCCAGGATGTCGGCGAGATTGTCGTTGTCGCGCGCGATGAGGTCGAGGAATTTCATCAGCACGCGGGCGCGCCGCTGCGGATTGGTCGCGCCCCAGCCAAGCTGGGCCGCCTTGGCGTTTTCGACGGCGGCGCGAACTTCCGCCTTCGAGGCGAGCGCGACGGAGCCACGCACCGTGCCGTCCATCGGCTGAAACACTTCGGCCGCGCGGCCCGATTTGCCCGCGACATGCTTGCCGCCGATGAAATGCCCGTAATCGATCATGTTCCGCTCCCTTGAATCTCGTCTCGGCAGGCTGCATAAGCCTGTTTATTTTGCACAGCAATCGCCGAATTCGCTCATCCTCTGTGCGCGGATGGGCGTTACAGCCGAGATTCCAGGCGTCGGCGCCGCCCGCTCATTCCAGATTGGTGTGCCGCCGGCGCATCGTCTCGGCGCTCTCGCCGAGCCGGTCGCGCAAGGCGAGCACGAGCATTTCGAACAGTACCATTTGCGCGGTCTCGAACAAAGAGCCCATCGGCAGCACGGAAAGCTCGCCGCCCTGATCATCGGCCATGGTCTGGGCGGGAATATGGAAGACGACATCGGCGAGCTTCGGCGTGCGCCCGTCCGGCTGCGCCGTCACGACGGCGATCCTCGCGCCCGCCTCGCGTGCGACCTTGATCAAGGCGTCGCCGATATTGGAGGCGCCGGGGCCGGCCGACAGCAGCAGCAGGTCGCCGGCGCCGAGCGGGGGGACCGTCATGTCGCCGACCACATGGACTTCGAGCCCGAGATGAAACAGCCGCATCGCCAGCCCGTCCATCTGCAGCCCCTCGCGTCCAGCGCCGTAGATGGCGATGCGTTTGGCGGAAAGGATCGCCTCGACCAGCGGCGCCTCCGCGCCGCGAGGGAGGCGGGCGAAGACCTTGGCGAGATCGCCGAGGGCGCGGGTGGCGAGGGAGGCGAGGGTGGAGGCGGTCATTGCGGGTTTTCCTATCGAAGGGCGAAAAAAATTGGGAAGACGACGCTGTGCGGATTTATCACGTTTTGCCCTCGACGGCCTTTGCGGCTCGAAATGGTTGCCTGAAGACGAGAGCGGGCGGCGGCGGCTTGAAAAAATCAGCACTCCCTCACACTGCTGCTAACAGCATGAAATCAATGAACAATCTACTCTTCCCTCTTGCCGCCCGCCGGCAATCCTGAAACGATCGCTCCATCGCGACGCGACGGAGGGGCAAGATGGTTTCGACTGATTTTCGCCGCCAGCTCGAAGGCTTTGGCCTGACGACCGCCAATATCCTCTACCGGATGCCCGATCATCCCGGCATTCTGCAGAGCTTCATCTGGCAGCGCTACGACCTGTCGCCGCACTTTCCCGAATTGCATAAATTCCTGGATTTTTGGGCGCGCGAGATCGACGGACTGCTGCATTCCGTCACCGTCGCCCATGCCGGCCTCATCAAGCCGGCGGAAATCAGGAGCGTCAGCGCGGAGTTTCGGTTGAACTAGAGCCTGCTGCGTTACCGTTGAATCGTAGCGCTTACTCCCGGCGCCGAATTCGCTGTTGCGCCATGCGAAACGATGGATCAGACTCGACCGCTTTCCCCCTATTGCAGCCCCCTCTAACGCCGCGCCGCGCGCGACAAAAAAAGGGGCCGCATCGCTGCGGCCCCGTCTTCGTCTTGATCGGTCAGGCGATCAATAATCCATTCCGCCCATGCCGCCCATTCCGCCGCCGCCCGGCATGGCCGGAGCGCTCTTCTTGGGGGCTTCGGCGACCATCGCCTCGGTGGTGATCATGAGGCCGGCGATCGAGGCGGCGTCCTGCAGCGCGACCCGCACGACCTTGGCGGGATCGACGATGCCGGCGCTCAGCATGTCGACATATTGCTCGGTCTGCGCGTCGAAGCCGAAGGTCGCCGTCTTATTGGCCAGCACCTTGCTGACAACGACCGAGCCTTCCACGCCGGAATTCTCGGCGATCTGGCGGATCGGCGCTTCGAGCGCCCGCAGCACGATGTTGATGCCGGACTGGACGTCGGCGTTCTCGTCGGTGAGCTTGCCGATGGCCGCCTTGGCGCGCAGCAGCGCGACGCCGCCACCCGGCACGATGCCTTCTTCGACCGCGGCCCTCGTCGCATGCATCGCGTCGTCGACGCGATCCTTCTTTTCCTTCACCTCGACCTCGGTCGAACCGCCGACGCGGATCACCGCAATGCCGCCGGCGAGCTTGGCGAGGCGCTCCTGCAGCTTCTCCTTGTCGTAGTCCGAAGTGGTTTCCTCGATCTGCGCCTTGATCTGGGCGACGCGCGCCTGGATGTCCTTCTTGGCGCCGGCGCCGTCGATGAGGGTGGTGTTCTCCTTCTCGATGCGCACCCGTTTGGCGCGGCCGAGCATCTGCAGCGTCACGTTCTCGAGCTTGATGCCGAGATCCTCGGCGACGAGCGTGCCGGAGGTCAGCACCGCGATGTCTTCGAGCATCGCCTTGCGGCGATCGCCGAAGCCCGGCGCCTTGACCGCCGCGACCTTGAGGCCGCCGCGCAGCTTGTTGACGACCAGCGTCGCCAGAGCCTCGCCGTCGATATCCTCGGCGATGATCAGCAGCGGCTTGCCCGACTGCACCACCGCCTCGAGGATCGGCAGCATCGCCTGCAGCGAGGACAGCTTCTTCTCGTGGATAAGGATATAGGGGTCCTCGAGTTCGGCCACCATCTTCTCGGCATTGGTGACGAAATAGGGCGAGAGATAGCCGCGGTCGAACTGCATGCCTTCGACGACATCGAGCTCGGTCTCTGCGGTCTTGGCCTCCTCGACCGTGATGACGCCCTCGTTGCCGACCTTCTTCATCGCCTCGGCGATCATCTTGCCGACCGCCTTGTCGCCGTTCGAGGCGATGGTGCCGATCTGGGCGATCTCCTCGGAGGATTGCACCTTCTTGGCGCGGCGCTCGATGTCTTTGACGACCGCCGTCACGGCGATGTCGATGCCGCGCTTGAGGTCCATCGGGTTCATGCCGGCGGCGACGAGTTTGAGGCCCTCCTTCATGATCGAGGCGGCGAGCACCGTCGCGGTGGTGGTGCCGTCGCCCGCCAGGTCATTGGTCTTGGAGGCGACCTCGCGCACCATCTGCGCGCCCATGTTCTCGAACTTGTCGTCGAGCTCGATCTCCTTGGCGACAGTGACGCCGTCCTTGGTGATGCGTGGCGCGCCGTAGGACTTGTCGAGAATGACGTTGCGGCCCTTGGGGCCGAGCGTCACCTTGACGGCGTTGTTGAGAATGTCGACCCCGCGCAGCATTCTGTCGCGGGCGTCGCTGGAAAATCTTACGTCTTTGGCGGACATGGCGTTCAACTCCTTTGATTCTTATTGGTTCTTATTGGTTCTTATTGGCTGTTTTGCGCCCTCAAGCGGCCTTCTTGACCGCGACCGCGCCCTCGAGCACGCCGAGGATGTCGGATTCCTTCATGATGAGGAGGTCCTTGCCGTCGATCTTGACCTCCGTGCCCGACCATTTGCCGAACAGGACGCGGTCGCCGGCCTTCACATCGAGCGGAACCAGCTTGCCGCTCTCGTCGCGGGCGCCGGGGCCGACCGATACGACCTCGCCCTCCTGGGGCTTCTCCTTGACGGTGTCGGGTATGATGATGCCGCCCTTCGTCTTATCCTCGCCTTCAAGGCGGCGAATGACGACGCGGTCGTGCAATGGACGAAATTTCATAGGGGCTCGTTTCCGGTCAAGCAGAGGGGCTGGCTCGAGGGAGATGCCTGGACGCGCAGCGGGGGCATTGACCTTTAGCGTACGTAGCCCTCGCGGGCGCCTATTACAAGGGACCGGCGGCAAACAGCCTTATCCCGCCAGCGCCAGGGCCGCCGGCGCCGCCGCCCGGTCATTCTCCCAGGTGAAAATAAACGTTGTTCCACGATGCGGCGGAGCGCTCTCGATCCGGATGGTTCCCCCGCGGCCCTCCACGGATTTCTTGACGATGGCCAGGCCCATGCCGCTGCCCTCGAGTTCATCGCGCGATTTGAGGGTCTGGAACATCTGGAAGATGCGTTCGTGAAAAACCGGCGCGACGCCCGGCCCGTCGTCCTCCACCCGAAATTCGGTCCAGTCGCCGATGTCCCGCGTGCTGACCGTCACGGCGCCGGCGGCGCCGTCATGGTGCTTCAGTCCGTTGCCGATCAGATTGCGCAACGTCTGCTCCAGCGGCGCCTTGCTCGTGCGGATGCTGGCGACTTCGCCGCGATAGGTCACGGTGAACCCGGCGCGGGGGGCGATGTAATCGGCGATTTCGCGGATCAGCCGGGCGATATCGATGTCCTCCGCCGTCGACCCGACCCGCCCGACGCGCGAATGCTGCAGCAGGCTTTCCAGCAGCATGTCGAGCCGCTCCACGCGATTGTGGAGGAGCGCAAGGTTTTTCAGCGTGTCTTCGTCGGCCGTTTCCTTGACGGCGGCGCCGATCCATTCCGTCAGGTTGCGGATGCCGCGCAGCGGCGCCTTGAGATCATGCGAGGCGGCATAGGCGAAATTGTCCAATTCCTGGTTGCTGCGCCGCAGTTCGTCGCTCGCGCGGGACAGCCGCTTCTGCGCGGCGGCGCGCTCATCCACTTCCAGCAGGAGTTGCTGGTTGGAGCGTTCGAGATTCGCCTCGCTGCGTTCCCGGGCGCGGTTGGCCGCCAGCAGGCGATCCGCCATTTCGTTGAAGGCGAGCGCCACTTTGCCGATTTCATCGCGCGATCGAACCTCCACGCGCCGCTCCAGCTTGCCTTCGGCCAGCGCCGCAATGCCTTGCATGAGCTCGCGCAGGGGGCCCTGGATTCGCGCGACCGTTCTGGCGGCGGCGGCCAAGATCAGGAAGACGGCCAGAACCCCGCCGATAATTATGCCGAGCCTTATGGACTTGCTCTCGGCGTCGGCTTTGGCCGCGCGCGTCGCCAGCACGGCCTCCTCGTAGTCGACGAAATCCTGGCTCAGGCGCCGAAATTCGAGAGCGGCGCGATGGCCGCGCCCCGCCATGACGATGGCCAGCGCCGCCGCCCGATCGCCGCCGTGGGCCAATTGAAGGGTCTCTGCAAGTTCATGAAGCTTGTCGTCCAATATCTCGCTCAGACGCTGAACCTTCTGTTGTTCGGCGTCATCGGAGACCAGGGATTGCAATAGCGCCTGCCGGCTTTGGTTATTGTCGAGCGCTTCCTTGTAGGGGGCCAGATACGCCTCGTCCCCGGTCAGCAGATAGCCGCGCTGACCGGTTTCGGCGTCGACCATTCCCCTGGTATAGGTCGAGAACGCCCGCAACAGGATCCTTGTGCGTTCCACCGAGGCGTTCGCCTCCCGGTTGCGCTCCAGGCTCCAGGCCAACACCAGGCCGAACGCGATGAGCGCGACGCAGGCCAGGATCGCCAATCGCCAGATGCGGGCGCCGATGGAAGCGTTGGCGAGGCGGCCGGCGCCGATCATTGGAGCATATCTCCTGCGGCCGACGCCAATTCCCGATTGGCTCTCTTGGCCTCATACATGGCGGTGTCCGCCGCATGAATGAGATCCTGGGCGTTCGCTCCGTCGGCCGGATATTCGGCCAGGCCGATGCTGACCTCAATGGCCAGGGCATCAGCGCCGAAGGGAATCGGTTTGGCGATGGCCGAAGCGATGCGCCGGGCCGCCGTTTTACCATTGGAGCCGACGTCGAGGATCGCCATGAACTCGTCGCCGCCCAGCCGAAAATAGGCGTCGGACGCGCGCGCGGCGGCGCGCAAGCGCTGTCCGACCGCCGCCAGGATGATGTCGCCGGCCCCGTGGCCGAACGTATCGTTGGCGGCCTTCAATTTGTCGAGGTCCATCATCATCAGGAAAAACGACGTATTCTTGCGTTGCGAGACCGCCACCGCGCGCGTCAGCTCGATATAGAAGAGATTGCGGTTGCCCAGACCCGTCAGCGTGTCGTAAAGCGCCAAACGCTCCAGATCGCGCTGGGCCGCGGCGAGTTTCACTTCGAGCGAGCATTTTTCGATCGCGTTGACGACCACGCGCGACAGGGAATCAGGGCTCAATTGCCTCTTCGTCAGATAATCATGCGCGCCCCGTTTCATCGCCTCGACGGCGACCGACTCGTCGCCGCTGCCGGTCAGCACGACGAGCGGCACGGCGCCGCCCAGCCGCGCGCGCAATTCGACGACAAGATCGAGCCCGTCGATATCCGGCAGGCGGTAGTCCACCAGGATGCAGTCGAAGGGGCGGCCCGCGGCCAATTCGATGCCCTGGCGGCCGTCGCGGGCTTCTTCCATTCGATAACCCGTCCCCAGCGCCTTTAAGGCATGGGCGACCGCCCTGCGATCCAGTTCATCGTCGTCGATAACCAGCAGCGTTATCGCCGGCGCCGTCATGCCTCGGGGAACTCGATGACCCGCCAAAAATGATCCAGCATGGTTACCGCTTGGATAAACGTGTGGCCCGGACTGCTCTTGAGCACGTAGCCGGCGATATTCTTGTTATAGGCGCGGAAACGATCTTCTTCGGCCGTCGAGGTCGTCATCACGAAGACGATCGACCTTTGCAGCTCGGCGTCGGCGCGCAATTCGTCGAGAAATTCCAGGCCGCCCATGCGCGGCATGTTGAGGTCGAGGAGAATCACAAAGGGACGCGGCACCCGCGCCTTGCCGTTCGTCCCGCGCAGCATTTCCAGGGCTTCTATACCGTCGGCGGCGCGGAACAGCGGGTTAGCGATCTTCAGTTCCTTGAGGGCGAGGCGAACCGCCATGACGTCCACCTCGTCGTCCTCGACGAGAAGAATATTCACCTCAGCCGCCTTTGTCTTATAGGCACTCAATCTCTCTCCTAAAACGCAACAAGAATCGCGCCAAGATTTGCGCTGGGCGTCGCTGTTTGACCCCTATAGGCTCGGCTTCATCCTGGATAGCTTCGGAATATACCTAGGCAGGGGAGCAAAGGGCGGCGGGGATTTAGCGCCCGATCTCATCCCTTTAGCCGCCCCTGCGTGCTAAACCCACCCGCATGGATTGGGACAATGTCAGGGTTTTTCTCGCCGTCGCGCGGGGCGGGCAGTTCGTGGCGGCGGCCCGGCGGCTGCGGCTGGATCACGCCACCGTCAGCCGGCGCATCGCGGCGCTCGAGGCGGGGCTGGGCGCCCGGCTATTCGATCGGCGCACGACCGGCGCCAAGCTGACCTCGGCCGGCGAGCGGTTTCTCGCCACGGCCGAACAGATGGAGACGGCGTTTTTGCAGGCGCAAGCCGAGATCGGCGATATCGACGTCGAACTGACGGGCGTGGTGCGCATCGGCGCGCCCGACGGCTTTTCCACCTATTATCTCAGCGGCGCCTTTCGCGATTTTGCCGAGCGCCATCCCGGCATCGTCATCCAGCTCGTTCCCATGCCGCAGGTGATCCCGCTGGCGCGGCGCGAGGTCGATATCGTCGTCGTGCTGGACAAGCCCGAACAAGGGCGGTTCGTCGCGCGCAAGCTCACCGATTATTCGCTCGGCATCTATGCGAGCTTGGGCTATCTGGCGAGGCGCAAGCCGCCGCTCGACGCCGCCGATCTCGCCCGCCATCGCCTCATCGGCTATGTCGAGGAGCACGCCTTCGCCAATGCGCTGGATTACGTGCGCGAGCTCTACGACGGCGCGCCGACGAGTTTCGAATGCACGAGCGCGGTGACGCAACTGGAGGCCTTGCGAGCCGGGCTCGGCCTTGGCGTCGCGCATGATTATCTCGCCCGCCGCTTCCCGGACCTCACCCGCGTGCTGCCCGAGCGGCGCGCCGTGCGCAGCTATTGGATCGTCACCCATGAGGATACGCGGGCGCTCGGACGCATCCGCGCGGTGCATGATCATCTCGTGGCGGCGGTGGAGCGGGATCGGGGGATGTTTATTTGAGGGGCGGAGCGCCTAAATCGCGATGATCGCGTCGCTGTAAGCCGCCATCGCGGCATCGGCGGTGACGAGGCGCAGAGGTTCGCATAGCGCCTGGGCGATCAGCATCCGGTCGAAAGGATCGGCGTGCAGGAGCGGCAGGCTTTCGACGGCGACGGCATGCTCGGGTTTGACGTCAAGCAGACGATACCCTGCCGCGACAAAGAACCCGAGCGCCGCCGCGCCGGAAAACGGCGGCGCTCCGCGTCGCTTGGCCAGCGCGAATTTGATCGCGATCTCCCAGACGCTCACGACCGAGACGTAGATGTCGTTTCTCTCGTCGGCAATGATCTGCTTGACGTGAGGCGCCAGTCTTCGCAAGTCGTTAAGCGCCCATATCGCGACCTGCGTATCCAGCAGAACCTTCACGCGCCCTCATGGAACAGTCGAGCAATCGCCTCATTGGCCTCATCGAACTCCTCTTGCGAGGTCGACGGAAATTGGCCTTCGACCAGACCCAGTCGTTTCCCGGCGCTCGCGGCGGGGCCGATCGGCACCAGGCGCGCCGCCGGCTTGCCGTTCCGCGCGATGATGATTTCACTCTCGGAGCCGTTCTCAACTTGCTCGACGAGTCGCGAAAGGTTTGTCTTGGCTTCAAGCATATTGACCACGGGCATGGCGGCGCCTTAGCTAACTCTGACTAAGATAGGCGCATGACGGAGATTTGGCAAGAATGGGCGTCTTGCCGGCGAATCGGTTCACCCCCCAAACCTCTCCCCCACCAGTTCGAACAGAGCCCGCGCCGCCTGCACTTCACCGCCCTCCGGGCCGTGCGCGCGGGCTGAAGGGTTCCAGGCGTAGATGTCGAAATGCGCCCAGGCCTTCGTGTTGGCGACGAAGCGCTGCAGGAACAGCGCGGCGGTGATGGAGCCGGCGAAGGGACTGCCGGGCGAATTGGTGAGATCGGCGATCTTGCCTGCGATGAGCTTGTCGTAGGGGCGCCAGAGCGGCAGGCGCCAGACGGGATCGCAGACCGCGGCGGCGTGGCGGGCGATCTCGCCGGCCAGCGCCTCGTCGTCGGTGTAGAAGGGCGGCAGGTCGGGGCCGAGCGCGACCCGCGCGGCGCCGGTCAGCGTCGCAAAATCGAACATCAGCGCCGGCGATTCCTCGTCGGCCAGCGCCAGCGCGTCGGCGAGGATCAGCCGCCCTTCGGCGTCGGTATTGCCGATCTCGACGGTGAGGCCCTTGCGGCTTTTGAGCACATCGCCCGGGCGAAAGGCGTTGGCGGAGATCGAATTCTCGACGATGGGAATGAGCGTGCGCAGGCGCACGTCGAGGCCGGCGTCCATGACGAGGCGCGAGAGGGCCAGCGCGGCGGCGGCGCCGCCCATGTCCTTCTTCATGGTCTCCATCGCGCTCGCCGGCTTGATGTCGAGGCCGCCGGTGTCGAAGGTGACGCCCTTGCCGACCAGCGTCACTTTGGGCGCGTCGCCGCGGCCCCACACGAAATCGACGAGGCGGGGCGCCTGGCCGGCGGCGCGCCCGACCGCGTGGATCAGCGGCAGGTTGCGCGCCAGAAGATCCTCGCCGCGCGTGATCTCGATCCGCGCGCCAAAACGCTCGGCAAGCCCGAGCGCCGCCGCCTCCAGCGCGTCGGGGCCGAGATCATTGGCCGGCGCATTGACGAGATCGCGCCCGAAGGCGATCGCCCCGGCGATCCGCTCGAGCCGCGCCGCATCGACGCCCGGCGGCGCGACGAGGCTCGGCTGCGCCTTGCCCGCCGCGCGATATCTGGAGAACCGATAGAGCCCAAGCAGGAAGGCCAGCGCGGCAAGGCTCGGCTCGTGGGGCGCATTGGCGAAACGATAGATTCCCGCCGGCAGCACGCTTGCAAGCTTGCCCGGCAGCAGGGGGTCGCGATCCCTGGCCTGCGCCTCCTCCAGCCCGAACAGCACGGCGGCAAGGCCGCCCTCAGCGTCGGGCAGGAGCTGGCATTGGCCGGGCGAAGCTTCAAAGCCGCAAGCCGCGGCGAAAGCTTCAGCCTGGGCGCCGAGCGCGGCGCCGATCGCGCCCCGGCTCTGCTTGTCGGCGAACCAGATCGGGACGGCGTCGGCTTCGGGCGCGGCGAATAGGAATGGCAAGCTTCGGCTCCTTGGAGGGGAGGCTTCGGGCGTCAGGCGATCTTACCGCCCAGCATAGCCGCGCTTGGGCGGCGCCGCGACCCCATCGGCGCGCGGCAAGATCGCGCGGGCTCGGGGGCGATCGCGGCGCAAGCTAACCGCGCCGCGCGAGCCCCGCGTTAACGAACCGTTAGCGTTAACGAATTATTGGTTTTGTTCGCTCGGCGCCGCCTGCGAGGACCAAATTCCATGTCGATCTTCTCCCGCCTGGCGGCCCGCCGCCTTGTGCAAGGCCGATGGCTGCGGGGCGCGGCTTTGGCGATTCTGGCCGGCGCGCTGGTTCCGCTCGGCGGGTGCCGCGACACCGGCGACGTCACGGGATCGATCGGCGCCGCCAATGAGACCCTGCCGACTTCCGACGCGGAATTGCGCGCCTATGCCGACAAGTGGGCCAAACGCTATGATGCCGACCCCGGCGAAAAGATCGCCTCGCTGAATTACGCTCGGGCGTTGCGCGCCCTGACGCAATATCCGCAGGCGGCCGCCGTCATGCAGGCGGCGGCGGTCAAGGCGCCTAAGGACATGGAAATATTGGCCGCCTATGGCAAGGCCTTGGCCGACGCCGGTCAATTGCAGCAGGCCGCCGACGTGCTGACGCGCTCCTATACCGCCGAGCGGCCCAACTGGTCGACCATGTCGGTGCAGGGCTCGGTCGCCGATCAGCTCGGCGATCACGCGGGCGCGCAGGAATTCTATCGCAATGCCCTGAAGATCGCGCCGGGCGAGCCCAATATTTTGAGCAACCTCGGTCTTTCCTACGCGCTGACCAAACAATTGGATCAGGCCGAACAGGTCCTGCGCCAGGCAAGCGAAAGTCCGCGCGCCGATCAGCGGGTGCGCGACAATCTGGCGCTCGTTCTCTCGCTACAGGGCAAGTTCGCCGAGGCGCAAAAGGTCGAACAGCAGGATCGTTCGCCGCAGGCCGCCGCCGCCAATGTCGCCGCCATTCGCCAGATGATCGCCCAGTCCAATTCCTGGCGCGACATCCAGGCGCTCGATTCCAAGAAGCGCCCCGCCAAGCCGGCGCCGGGCGCGCCGGCCCCGGTCGCGCCGCCGCTTGTCATCAACGGGCCGGCGGGCTAGGGGCAGAGCCATTCCCTCCCCTGTCGGGCGGGAGAAAAGCGCCCGCCAACCATGTCCCTTGCAACGCTGGCCATCTTGGCTGTGGTCGGGTTCGTCGCCGGCTTTTTCGATGCGATCGCCGGCGGCGGCGGCCTGCTGGCGGTGCCTGCTTTCGCTTTGGCCGGCCTCGATCCGATCGCCGCGGTGGCGACCAACAAGCTGAGCTCCACCTTTGGCTCGGGCTCGGCGACGCTGGCTTTTGCGCGCGCCGGGAAGATCGATCTTGGCCGGATGTGGCCGTCCGCGCTCGGCGCCGGGCTGGGGGCGGCGCTGGGCGCGCTCGCCCTGCCCTTTGCGCCGCGCGAGGCGACGACGATCGCCTTGCCGTTCATCCTCGCGGCGGTCGCGCTGTATTTCGCCTTTTCGCCGCAAATGGGCGAAAGCGACCGCCAACAGCGCCTCAGCGAGCGCGCCTACGCCTGGACGCTGGCGCCGGCGGTCGGCTTTTACGACGGCGTGTTCGGCCCCGGCGCGGGCTCGTTCTATACGATCGGCTTTGTCGCGCTGGTCGGCTTTGGCGTCACGCGGGCGATCGCCAATGCGCGCCTGGCCAATTTCGCCAGCAATTTTGGCGCCCTTGTCGTTTACGCCTTCGGCGGCCATATCGTCGTGGCGGCGGGCCTCGCCATGGGGGCCGGACAGTTCCTCGGCTCGCGCCTCGGCGCCAAGGCGGTGCTCGGGGCCGGCGTGCGGCTGGTGCGCCCGCTCATCGTCGTCATCTCCTGCCTGATGGCGCTGCGCCTGGCGACGAGCCAGACCTATCCCTTGCATGATTGGCTCGTCAATTTCGCCAAACCCTGGATCGGCGGTTGACGGGCCGGAGAGGCGGCGTCTATAAGCGCGCCCAACAGGCTGGGCCGCGAGGTCCGGCCGGCAAAGTTTTGGGCGGCCCGCCCGCAGCCAAGCCGCGCCCGATTTCAAGGACACCCGTTCATGGCAAATACATCGTCGGCCAAAAAGGCCGTCCGCAAGATCGCCCGCCGCACCGCCGTCAACAAGTCGCGCCGCAGCGAAATGCGCACCTATGTGCGCAAGGTCGAGGAAGCGATCGGCGCCAAGGACGCGACGGCCGCCGCCGCCGCTTTGCGCGAGGCCGAGCCGCTCGTCGCGCGCGCCGCCCAGAAGGGCATCCTGCACAAGAACACCGCCGCGCGCAAAATCTCGCGCCTCACCAAGCGCGTCAAAGCCCTGGCGAGCTGAGATTCTCCAAGCAAGGCGCGCGGGCCGCACGGCGATCGACTCGCCCTGAGTTTGCACGAGCGCGGCTATCCCTTACCATGGCCGGCGAGGGGAGAGCTGGATGAGACCGGGCGATGTGAAGTCCAGCGCCGATGCGCGCCGTCTGATTGAAGAGCGCAATCTTTCCCACGTCAAAGTCGGCGTATTCGACATCGACGGCGTGTTGCGCGGCAAATATATGGCGCGCGAAAAATTCTTCTCCGCGCTCGATCACGGCTTCGGCTTTTGCGACGTCGTGCTGGGATGGGATTCCAACGACCAGCTCTACGACAATACCGCCTTCACCGGCTGGCATACCGCCTATCCCGACGCGGCTTGCCGCATCCTGCCGCAGACCTGTCGCTCGATTCCGATCGAGGGCGACATGTTGTTCTTTCTGGCCGAATTCAGCGGGCCGGCCGAGGCGGTCTGTCCGCGCGGGTTATTGCGCCGCGTGCTGAAACGCGCCGAGGACATGGGTTTTGCCGTCAACGCCTCGGCGGAATTCGAATTCTTCCTGTTCGAGGAAACGCCACATTCGGCGCGCGAAAAGCATTACCGCGGCTTGCGCAACTGGACGCCGGGATTTTTCGGCTATTCGCTGCTGCGCGCCGGCGTCCATGACGAATATTATCGCGGCCTGCTGGCGCTGTGCGAAGAGATGCGCCTGCCCCTCGAGGGTCTGCATACCGAGACCGGGCCCGGCGTGATCGAGGCGGCGCTGCAATATTCGAACGCCCTGGAAGCGGGCGACCGCGCCGCCTTGTTCAAGACCTTCGCCAAGATCTTTTCGCAAAAGCGCGGGCTGATGGCGACGTTCATGGCCAAATGGTCGCGCGACTGGCCGGGCCAATCGGGCCATCTGCACGTGTCGTTGCAGGAGGCGTCGGGCAAGGCCGCCTTCCACGATTCCGACAGGCCGCACGGCATATCGCAGATCATGCGCCATTTCATCGGCGGCCAGGCGGCGCTGATGCCGGAATTCCTGGCGATGGTCGCCCCGACCGTCAATTCCTACCGGCGCCTCATTCCCGGTTTCTGGGCGCCGACGGTCGCCGCCTGGGGCGTCGAGAACCGCACTTGCGCGTTGCGGGCGATCCCCGGCTCGCCGGCTTCCCAGCGCATCGAATATCGCATCGCCGCCGCCGACATCAATCCCTATATCGCGCTCGCGGCGGCGATCGGCTCGGGCCTGTGGGGGATCGAAAACGCCATCGAGCCGGACGAGCCCGTCGTCGGCAACGCCTATGAGCGCAGCTTTCCCGCCAGGCGGCAATTGCCGACTTCGCTCGGCGAGGCCGCGCGAAAGCTCGATCGCTCCAAGCCGGCGCGCGAAATATTCGGCGCCGCCTTCGTCGAGCATTACGCGGCGACGCGAGACTGGGAGGATCGCGAGGCGCGCAAGGCGATCACCGACTGGGAGCTCGCGCGCTATTTCGAGATCATCTGACGCCGGATATCCCTCATGAAACTCATCGCCAACTGGAACTACCCGACGACGGTGCGTTTCGGCGCCGGGCGCGTCGCCGAATTGCCTGACGAGGTCAAGCGGGCCGGCATGAAGCGGCCGCTTTTCGTGACCGATCCGCAGCTCGCGCGTCTGCCGATCGTCGCCGAGGCCTTGGCGAGCCTCGAGGGCGCCAATCTGGCGCCGGCGGTCTTTTCGGCGATCCGGCCCAATCCCGTCGGCGCCAATATCGAGGCGGGCGTGGCGGCCTATCGCGCCGGCGGCCATGACGGGGTGATCGCGTTTGGCGGCGGTTCCGCGCTCGATGCGGGCAAGGTGATCGCCTTCCAGTCCGGCCAAACACGCGCGCTGTGGGATTTCGAGGATGTCGGCGATTACTGGAAGCGCGCCGATCCCATCGGCGTCGCCCCGGTCATCGCCGTGCCGACGACCGCCGGAACGGGTTCGGAAGTCGGGCGCGCCGGCGTCGTGACGCAAGAGGCGACCCACACCAAGAAGATCATCTACCATCCCAAGATGATGCCGGTCGTCGCGCTCTGCGACCCCGAGCTGACGATCGGCATGCCGCGCGCCATCACGGTCGGCACCGGCATGGACGCGCTGGCCCATTGCGTGGAAGCCTATTGCGGGCCGTTCTACCACCCGATGGCCGACGGAATCGCGCTCGAGGGCATGCGACTCGTCAAGGAGGCGCTGCCGCGCGCCGCGCGCGAGGGGTCGGACATCGAGGCCCGCGCCAATATGATGGCGGCGGCGGCGATGGGGGCGACCGCTTTCCAGAAGGCGCTGGGCGCCATCCACGCGCTATCGCACCCGGTAGGCGCTTTGCATGACACCCATCACGGCATGACCAATGCGGTGTTCCTGCCTTACGTCCTCGTCTTCAACCGCGCGGCGATCGAGGAAAGGCTCGCCCGCGCGGGCGCCTATCTCGGGCTGAAGCCGAGCTTTGCGGCGTTCCTCGACTGGACGCTCGAACTGCGCGAGGCGCTTGGCGTGCCCCATACGCTCGCCGGCCTCGGCGTCGATAATTCGCATGGCGCCGAAATCGCGCGAATGGCGCCGCTCGATCCGACGGCCGGCGGCAATCCGCTGCCCCTCGACGAGGCGGGCGCGAGGCGCATCTTCGAGGCGGCGCTGAGCGGCAGGCTGTGAAAGGGCGGGCGCTGACGCAACAGCGCGGCGAGCTGCCATCGCCGTCCACACCATCAAGGCCAAGCCGCCTTCGGCGGTCGCTTCGCGAGCCTTGACCGCTCCGCTCGCCGATGGCGTTTGGCCTGCATGTCTCTTTGGTGGTCCGAGCGGCCATTGGCCGCTTCGGTCACCAAAGAGACATGTAGGCAAAAAGCCACGCCGACGAGACGCAGTCACGCCGAAGGCGCCGAAGCGAAGCGGAGGAGTCGCGTAGCCCGGACGAATGCTTCGCATTCGCCTAGACTTGACGGCGGCACGGCGGCGTGGCCCCTCCAAGGAGCAATGGCCATTACCGCGCCAGCATCGTTCGCCAGACCGCCGCCCCCAACTTGAATCGCGACAATGTCGGGGCCAAGCTGGCAAGAAATGCCGCGGCGCCCTATATGTCGAATTCGTGTCGGATCGGACTTGTCCCGGACGACCTAGTCCTTTGCTCCAACCCATGCGGTTTCGATGAATTCAAACCAGTCGCCCGCCATAGGCCCGCCGGCCAACGCGCCCGTCGCGCTCTCCGAATCGGCGCGAATGGCCGGCAGTCCGGCGATCGTCGATTTCCGCCTCGACAACGGCCTCAGCGTCGTCGTCATCCCCGATCATCGCGCGCCCGTCGTCACCCATATGGTGTGGTATCGCAACGGCTCGGCCGACGATCCGCCGGGCAAGTCCGGCATCGCCCATTTTCTCGAACATTTGATGTTCAAGGGCACCAAGGCCCATCGGCAGGGACAATTTTCCGACGTCGTCGCCGAACTCGGCGGCCAGGAAAACGCCTTCACCGGCAATGATTACACCGCCTATTTCCAGCGCGTCGCCAAGGAGCATCTTGGCGTGATGATGGAGTTCGAGGCCGACCGCATGACCGGCCTCGTGCTGACCGACGAGATCGTCGCGCCCGAGCGCGACGTCGTGATGGAGGAGCGGCGCATGCATTGCGACGCCGATCCCGGCGCGCAGCTCAACGAGGCGGTGCAGGCCGCCTTGTTCACGCATCATCCCTACGGCGTCCCGATCATCGGCTGGAGCCATGAGATCGAGGGGCTGAACCGCGCCGATGCGCTCGCCTATTACCATCGCTTCTACACGCCCGAAAACGCCATATTGGTCGTCGCCGGCGATGTCGAGACGGAAGAAGTGCGGGCGCTGGCTGAGGCCCATTACGGCAAGATCAAGCCGCGCGGCGAGCCGCCGCAACGCGACCGTCCGCAGGAGCCCGCGCCCGTCGCGCGCCGCCTCGTGACGCTCAACGACGAGAAGGTCGAGCAGCCGAGCTGGCAGCGTTGCTATATCGCGCCCTCCTCGCGCACCGCCGAACCCGGCGAAGCCGAGGCGCTGGAAGTGCTCGCCCATCTCTTGGGCGGCGGCCAGACGAGCCTGCTCTATCGCTCGCTGGTGCTGGATCAGCGGATCGCCGTCGTCGCCGGGGCCCATTACATGGGCACGGCGCTCGATGAGACCCGGTTCTTCCTTTACGCCATGCCCAATCCCGGCGTCACGATGGAGACGCTCGATGCGGCGATCGATCGCATCCTCGCCAAATTCATCGCCGACGGCGTCGATCCGGCGGCGCTCGAGCGCGCCAAGACGCGGCTCGTCGCCGATGCGATCTATGCGCAGGACAGCCAGGCCATGCTGGCGCGCTGGTACGGCTCGTCGCTGGCGACGGGCCTCAGCATGGAGGACATCCGCCAATGGCCGACGCGGATCGAAGCGGTCGAGCCGGCCGCGATCCTGGCGGCGGCCAAGAAACATCTCGACCGCCGCAAGTCGGTCACCGGCCACTTGTTGCCTCTCGAGGAGCCGCTCGTCGCCTAAACGCCCGCCGCGCCGCCGCGCGGTTCGACCAACAACAAACGGCGCAAATGCGCCGATGGAAACGCCCATGAACGCTCCCATCGTCAAGCCGGCCGCCTCGCGCGCGGTCAATGTGCAGCAGATCGAGACGCCGCGTGGCGTCAAGGCCTGGCTCGTCGAGGATTACGCCGTCCCGCTGCTGTCGCTTGAATTCGCCTTCAAGGGCGGCTCGGCGCAGGATCCGCCCGGCAAGCCGGGGGCGGCGACCATGCTCGCCGCGCTGCTCGACGAGGGCGCCGGCCCGCTGGATTCGCAGGCTTTCCAACAGGCGTTGGACGAGAAGGCGATCGAAATCTCGTTCAATTGCGATCGCGACTACTTGGGCGGGCGCATGCGCACGCTCATTCGCAATGTCGAGCGCGCGAGCGAATTGCTGCGGCTGGCGGTCAATGCGCCGCGGCTCGACGAAGCGCCCATCGCGCGGGTGCGCGAACAATTGAGCGCGGGCTTGCGCCACGAGGCCAATGATCCCGGCTCTTTGGCGGGGCGCACCTGGCGCGCGCGCTCGTTCCCCGGCCATCCCTATGGCGCGCCGCCGAACGGCACGCTGGAGAGCCTGCCCAAGATCCAGCGCGCCGACCTTGTCGCGCTCGGGCGCGACCTCGTCACGCGCGGCGCGCTGCATATCGGCATTGTCGGAGCGATCGACGCGGCGCGCGCCGCCGCGCTGATCGATGTCGTCTTCGCCGATCTGCCCGCGTCAGGCGTGCTCGCCGATGTGGCGGACGCGCCGTTCGGCGGCATCGGGACGATCGAGACCATCGATCTCGACGTGCCGCAATCGACGATCCGGTTTGGCCGGCCGAGTCTGGCGCGCCACGATCCCGATTATATGGCCAGCGTGCTGCTTGCCCATATATTGGGCGGCGGCACAGGCCTGTCCTCGCGCCTGTTCCGCGAGGTCAGGGAAAAGCGCGGCCTTGCCTATTCGGTCTCCACCTCGGTTTCGACGCTCGACCACGCGAGTTTTCTGCACGGCGGCACGTCGACCAAGAACGAGCGGGCCAAGGAATCGCTCGACGTGATCGCGGCGGAAATCCTGGATCTGTCGCGGAACGGCCCGACCGAGGAGGAACTCGACAAGGGCAAGAAATATCTGGTCGGCTCCTATCCCCTTCGCTTCGACACTTCGGCCAAGATCGCCGGCCAGCTCGTGCATATCCAGATGGACGGTTTTGGACCGGAATGGCTGATCGAGCGCAACCGGCTGATCCAGGCGGTGACGATGGAGGATGCGCGGCGGGTCGCCAAGCGGGTGTTCGGCGACGGAAAAATGAGCGTTTCGATCGTTGGCCGGCCGGTCGGCCTGTAGGGCGCGCGCCGCCCTTCAGTCCGCGTCGATTCCCTCGAATTTCGACAGCATGATTTCGCGGTCGAACGGCTTCAGCATGAATTCGTCGGCGCCCGAATGCATCGCGCGCGCGACATGGGCGACGTCATATTCGCTGGTGCAGAAAATGACTTTCGGCTTGTCGCCGCCCGGCATGCGGCGCAATTGCTTGACGAAGCCATAGCCGTCGAGCACCGGCATGCTCCAGTCGACCAGAATGGCGTCGGGCATCAGAAACGAACAGGCCGCCAGGGCTTGCTTGCCGTCGGTCGCCTCCGAGGTCTGGAAGCGCATGCCCTCGAGAATCCGGCGGGCGATCTTGCGGATCACCGGGGAATCGTCGACCACGAGCACCTGTTTCATCTTGTTCTCCTTTTTGCCCTGGCCTGCGCCGCGGCCAAAAACTCTGCCAGCCGTCGGGCGAGCGCGCGAGGGCGTCGGCGATTCTTTGCCGATTATCGCTCACGGGGGTTAAGGAGCCTTGAAACCTGGGGTCCAAAGAAACCGGAACTGCCGGCGCGCGTCAGGCCGGCATGGCGAGGGGGTGCGCGAGGGGGGTGCGCGCCTGTAGAATCACGCTTTCCGACTCGATCGTCACCGTGAGGTCGAGGCCGCAGGCGCGCCCGACGAGGCCGGTGTAATAGGCCTGGATGGAATGGGCGTCCACGGCGCCGCCCTCCGGCGTCCCAGCGATTAACGCAGCAATTCCATGGGCAAGGCGCGCATTGGCGCCGTTCGCCTCGACCTGGACTTCGAGACTTTCGCCCTCGCCCGTCAGATCGACCGTAATGACCCCGCCGCGCGGGATCACCGCCAGCGCGATCAGGCAGAGATTGAGCACGAGCTTCACCTTGTTCTTTGGCGCGTGCTGGCGCGCCGCGTTCCAGACGAGCTTGATGCGCTCGTTGTTGATGAGGCCGCGCGTCACGCTTTCCGCGTCGCCGGTGTCGATCGAAGCGCCGGCCGAACCGGCCGCGCCATAGGCGAGCCGGCAGAATTGGAGACGGGCGGAGGCGGAGGCGGCGCTCTTTTTGATGAGATCGAGCGCGATTTCGCGCATTTCGCCATCCTTCTCGTCCTCCAGCACTTCGAGGCCATTGATGATCGCGCCGACCGGGCTGATGACGTCATGGCAGACGCGCGAACACAAAAGAGCCGCCAGATCCATTCCATCGAGGGCGAAAGTTGTCATTGGGCAAATCCTGTGGTCAATCGCTATATGGGTGGCGCTGGGCCGACGCGACGCCGGTTTGACGCCGCCGGCCGGATGAAGGAATTGTCGGGTCCAGGCGAATCAGCCTGGCTGGCGAATTCTCAAGATATGGGATTAACCTTGGCCCGGAAACTTCGCAATCGGCGGGATAGGCTTCAACGATGAGCGCCGAGGCAGGCATGGCCGTCATCGACCTCAACGCGTCCTCGCGCGATGCGATCGCCGAATTCTTCGCCGAGGTCGCCTTGGCGGCCGGCCCCGTCGTGATGATGGAATATGATTGCGGCTGCGAAGTGCGCGTCAAGCGCGACTCGAGCCCGGTCACCATCGCCGACGAACGGGCGGAGGAGGTGATCCTCGGCGCGTTGCGCGCCCGCGCCTCGGCGATCCCCATCGTCGCCGAAGAATCGGTCGCGCATGGCGCGCAAACCGCGATCGGGCGCAGTTTCATCCTGGTCGACCCGCTGGATGGAACGCGCGAGTTCATCGCCTGCAACGGCGAATTCACGATCAATATCGCGCTGGTGCGCGACGGCGTCCCGGTCGCCGGCGCCGTTTATGCGCCGGCCTTGGGCCGCCTGTGGTTCGGCGGCGAGCGCGCTTTCGTTTGCGAGGCGGCGGTCGGCGCCCCGCTTCCGCAAAAGACGTCCTGGCGGCGAATCGGCGCGCGAGCGGCGCCTTCCCATGGGCTCATCGCCTTGGCCAGCCGTTCCCATTGCGACCCGGCGACCGAAGCCTTTTTGGCGAGGCTGCCGATCGGCGAGCGGCGATCGGCCGGCTCGTCCCTCAAATTTTGCGCGCTCGCCGAAGGCGCCGCCGACGTCTATCCACGTTTTTCGCCGACGATGGAATGGGATACGGCGGCGGGCGACGCCGTGCTGCGGGCGGCCGGGGGAATCGTCCTGGCCGTCGAAGGCGGCGCTCTCCTCTACGGGAAAACGGGCGCGCGCCTGCGCAACGGCGGCTTCGTCGCCTGGGGCGACCCAATCCTGGCGGCAAGCACCGCCATGCTTAACGAGGCGTCAACCTGATCGGGACAAACTATGCCGGGCGACGACGGGCGGTTATGGAGAACGACCGATGCCGAAAGTAACGCGGCGTGACATTCTGGCGGGCGGCCTGACCGGCGGCGGCGCCGCGCTGCTGGGGTCGCTGGCCTGGAGCGGCGCCGCGCTTGCCGATTCTCCACCCGTCTATTCGACCAACGAAGTGATCGACAGCGGCCATCGCTTCTTCGGCGCGGTGTCGCGCGGGCTCGCCGAAGCCGTCCAGGAGGCGGTGCGTCGCTGGGGGCAGCCGAACGGCTATGTCCTCGGGCAGGAAGCCTCGGCGGCCTTTGTCGGGGGTCTGCGCTACGGCGAAGGCAAGATGTATACGCGCAACGCCGGCGACCAGCCGGTCTATTGGCAGGGCCCGTCGATCGGCTTCGACGCGGGCGCCGACGGCGACCGGACGATGATGCTGGTTTACAATCTGCCGGCGGTCGACGCGATCTTCCGTCGATTCGGCGGCATTGACGGATCGGCCTATTTCATCGGCGGGTTCGGTTTTACGGCGCTTGGCGCGGATAATATCATCGTCGTCCCGATCCGCACCGGGATCGGCGCCCGCCTCGGCATCAATGTGAGCTATCTCAAGTTCACGCCGCGCGCGACCTGGAACCCTTTCTGACCCGAATCGCTGAAGGCCTCCCCCAGTCGCGCCTGGCGCCGGTCGAGGCCCGAGGCGCGCCGGTCGGCTGGGCCCCGCGGGCGGGCTTTGCTTCAAAGCGGCGCCGTGCGATGCTGCGCGGCGATTGCAAGTTCGGGTAGGATAAATTGGTCGAACAGGCGATGTTTTTCCTTGCCGGCCTCCTCGTGGCGGGGCTCGCGGGGCTTTTGATTCTGCCTGCTTTCGCGCGCCGGGCCTTGCGCTTGTCCGAGGCGCGGGCGCGCATGCTGGCGCCGCTTTCCATGAAGGAGGTCGTCGCCGAGCGCGACCTGCTGCGCGCCGAACACGCCATCGAGCAGCATCGCCTCGACCGACGCATCGCCGCTTTGCAGGAAGCGGTGGGGCGCCATCGCGCCGATCTTGGCCGCCAGGCCGCCATGCTGGTGGAGCTCGAAAGCCGGACGGCGCGGCTGGGGAGCGAAATCTCCGGCTTGCATGGCGAACTCGCCGCAAGAGGGCGCGACATTCTCGGCCTGGAAGGCGATCTTGGCGCGAGCCGCATCGTCCTCAACGATTTCAGCGCAAGGCTCGACGAGGCCGCGGCGGAACTAGCCTTGCTGAGGGACAAACGCGTCGCGCTGGAGACCTTGAGCGATCAGCAGCGAACCGTGATCGCCGGATTGGAGACGCGCGCCTCCGGCCTGGAAATGAAACTCGACGATTCCGCGCAAGCCGCAAAAGCCAAGGCGAGCGCCGCCGAAGCCGAGCGGGCGCGCCTGGCGTCGGAGCTGGCCTCGCGGGCGAACGAGGTCGTCAAATTGACCCTCGGACTCGACGAAGCGATGAAAAAAGGCGCGCTCCTCGTCGCCGATCTCGAGAAAAAGGACGCCGAACTTCAGGAGACGCGCCGGCGTCTTTCGGAGGTCGAGGCGGCGCTGGCTGTGGCTCGTAAAGCCTCCGCAGGGGCGACGCGCGAACTGCCGCGCGTCGCGGCCGACGAAATTCGTCTCGAGACTTCCAACGCCGCGCAAGGCGACGCCGCGTTGCGCGAGGCTATTTCGCGGCTCGCCGCCGATATTGCGCGTTTGAGCGGCGCGGCGGGCGACGGGGCGGCGCCGTCCCCCGCCGGCCTCGGCAAAGCCAAGCGCCGCGAATCCGGCCCCCCTGCGTCGCAGGAGCCCGAGGCGTCGAAGGGCGCCGCCTCCGGCCGCGTACGCCAATTGCAGTCGACGGCCCCGGAGCGTTGAGCGCCGTCTAAAAGGACTTGCGAATTTTCCGGTTCGACGATACCGCGGGGGCCGCCCGCCGGCCGTCTTTTGCAATAGCTTGCCGCCCGAATGGGATTTTATGATCTGCGAAGGGAAAGCGATTCATGGCTGAAGCATTGGACGAGGCGGTCGAGTCGAAAAACAAGCGCGTCGCCCTCATCATTGCGATTCTGGCGCTGTTCCTGGCGCTGTCCGAGGCCGGCGGCAAGAACGCCGAACATCGTTCGACCGAGCAGAATATCGAATCTTCCGACCTCTATAATTTCTACCAGGCCAAGAAATTGCGGGCGAGTCTGGCCGAGAGCAACGCCGCCGAGATGGAAATCAACCGCCAGGCGGCGACCGATCCAAAAATCCAGGAGGCGATGGACAAGCAGATCGCGACTTGGAAGGCGATGGCGACGCGCTTCGAGACCGAAAAGCCCGACGGCATGGAGTCGATCCTGGAGCGCGCCAAGGAGGCGACGGCGACGCGCGAATTGTCGAACCACCGTCTGGAACATTTCGAATATGCGAGCGGATTGCTGCAGATCGCCATCGTGCTGGCTTCGGCCTCGATCATCACCGGCATCGTCATTCTGACGTGGCTGAGCGCGGGGCTGGGATTGATCGGCGCCGCCTTGATGGCGTTCGGCTATTTTGCGCCCGAAGTGCTGAAATTCCTCGGCTGAACGGCGGGAAAGCCAGGCGAAGGCGCCATGGAGCGAAATCGCGCGCCTGGAGCCTACGGCGTTATAGTGGAAGGGTAGGCGCTTACGCTCGGCGCGGAATTCGCTAATGCGCCATTGTTCGCATGCAGGCCATTTTTTTCATCCCTTAGAGCATGTCAAGGACGGCCCCAATAGGGGCCGCCGCCTTCGGCGGTCGTCCGAAGGACGATCCTTGACATGCTCTAAGGGATGAAAAACGCTCCGCCATGCGAACGATGGATCAGACTCGACCACTTTCCCCTAATTGCATCGCGCGCCTAGGTCGAGATAATTTACGATTGAATCCCGCGGATCGCTTCGCTCAATGTCCGCCGCCCCCGCCGGCGCCCTGCATTTGCGGCCGGCGCATTATCGGCGCCAGTGCGACGAGCGCGAAAAAAATCACGGTCAGCGAAAGGAACACATCGCCAAGCGACATCACTTCGGCCTGGCGCCTGGCCATCAGCATCATCTGCTTGGCCGCGGCGAGGCCGGCGTCGGAGCCGCGCGAGGCGAAAGCGGCGGTGAGCTCAGCCATCGTCTCGTCGGCGCTCGTGCGGCCCCAGGAGATCGCCTCATGCAGGCGGGCGAGATGCAGGTCGATCCGCTTGTCGAGAACCGTGTTGATGAGCGCCAGGCCCACCGCGCCGCCGAGGTTGCGCGTCAGATTGAACAGGCCGGACGCATTCTTCAGCCGCTCGGGAGGCATCGTGCCAAGCGCCAGATTGTTGATCGGCACCATGCAAAGCATCAGCGAAAAGCCGCGCAGCATCTGCGGGACCAGCAATTCCCAGAAGTCCCAGTCCTGGGTGATGTAGGAGGCCTGCAGCGTCCCGAGCCCAAAGCCGGTAAAGCCGACGGCGATCATCAGCCGGGGATCGACCAGGCCCATCAGGCGGCCCGATATCGGCGCCATGATGAACATGCACACGCCCGTCACGAACATCGTCTCGCCGATCTGCAGCGACGAATAGCCCCGCACGGAGGCCAGATAGACCGGATAGATGTAGGTGAGGCCGTAGAGGCCGATGCCCATGACGAACGAGAACAGCGAGCCGGTCCAGAAATTGCGGTCGGCGAAAGCGCCGAGATCGACGATCGGCTGCGGCGCCCGGAAGGCGCGCCAGAAGAAGATTATCGCGCCGACGAACGAGATGACGATCGCCGCGGTGACCGGCTCGCTCTCGAACCAGTCCTTGGACGGCCCCTCCTCCAGCGCATATTCCAGCGCGCCGAGAAACGCCGCCATGCTCGCCAGGCCCGCCCAGTCGAAGCGTTTGAGCAGCGACAGATCGGGCTTGTCGAAATCGATCAGCAGCCAGGTCCCGATCGAGACGGCGATGCCGGGGATGATGTTGATGAGGAAAAGCCAGTGCCAGGAGAAGGCGTCGGTGAGATAGCCGCCGACCGTCGGGCCGATGGTCGGCGCCAGCGTCGCCACCAGCCCGATGATCGGGGCGACGATCGGCATTTTACTGCGCGGGAAGATCGTATAGGCGGAGGCGAAGACGGTCGGAATCATGCCGCCGCCGATGAAGCCCTGCAGCGCGCGCCAGAAGATCATCTCGTTGATCGAGGTGGCGTTGGCGCAAAAGAAGCTCATCAGTGTGAAGCCCGCCGCGGAGGCGACGAAAATATATCGCGTCGAGAAGGCGCGCGACAAAAACCCCGACAGGGGGATCATGATCACTTCGGCGATGAGATAGCTGGTCTGCACCCAGGTGATCTCGTCCGAAGAAGCCGACAGACCCGCCTGGATCTCCGACAGCGAGGCCGAGACGACCTGGATGTCCAGGATCGCCATAAACATGCCGAAGACCATGAAGATGAACGCGGCGAGCTTGCGCAGGTCGAAAGCTTCCGTGCCCGCCGGCGCGACCGGGCGCACCGGTCCGTTCAGCGATGTGGCGACCGCGCTCACGGCTTGGCGCTCTTGCCCTGTCCGCTCTGCGCCGAGGCGTCAAACCCCAAGGCGCCCAGCAGCGTCGGCTTGGGCAGGTTTTCATCGCGCGTGCGCACCGAGGCGATGACGGAGAGGCCCGGGCGCAGGTCGCCCCTGGCCAGCGCGTCGTCCGGCAAGGCGATGCGCACTGCGACGCGCTGGACCACCTTGGTGAAATTGCCTGTCGCATTGTCGGGCGGCAGCAGCGAGAACTGCGAGCCGGAGGCGGGCGCGACCGAAGTCACGACGCCTTGGATCACACGTCCGTCCAGCGAATCGACGGAGATGTCGACCTTCTGGCCCGGGTGGATCGAGGCAAGCTGGGTCTCCTTGAAATTGGCGTCGACATAGGCGCTGTTGAGCGGCACCAGCGCGAGCAGGCGCGTGCCGGGCTGCACATATTCGCCAAGCTGCGCCGCCTTGTTGCCGACCACGCCGTCAAACGGCGCGGTGATCGTGGCGAAGGAGAGGTCGCGCTCGGCTTTGGCGAGAGAGGTCTCGAGCTCGCCCCGCGTGCGCTCGGCCTCGACCTTCTGGGCCGCCAGAACATCAAGATTGGCCTTGGCGCCGTCCTGCGCCGCCACGGCGGCGGCGGCGTTGGCGCCGGCGCCGGTCAGCGTCGCGGCCGTGCGAGCCCGGTCGGCCGCGGCCTGTTCGAGGCGCTGCTGCGACCCGAAATTCGTTTCGGCAAGCTTCTGCGACCGGTCGAATTCGAGCGCGGCGCGCTGCCGATCGGCCTGATTGGCGAGCAACTGGGCCTGGGCCGCCTGGACCTGGGCTTGCGCCTGGGCGATCACCGCGCCCTGCGCCTCGACCTGCCGGCCGATGCGGGCGATGGTCGCCTCCTGGGTCGCGATCTTGTCCTTGGCCGCCGCGACCGCGAGCTGGTAGTCGCCGTCATCGATCTTCACCAGCACGTCGCCGGCATGCACGATGGAATTGTCGGCCACCGCCACCGCCGCGATATGGCCGGCGACCTTGGCGGCGATCACCGCCGTGTCGGCGCCGACATAGGCGTCGTCGGTCGTAACGAGGAAGCGCCCTTCGACAAACCAGTCATAGGCCTTCAGCCCGCCATAGCCGAGCGCCGCCAGAAGGACGACGGGAAGAATGAAGCTGCGAATCGACCGGCGCGGCTTGGCCTTGGCGATCGGCGCGAGCGCGCCGCCCTGCCCGCTCATCGCCAGAGGCGCGAGCCGCGGCGGCGCTTCGGCGGGGGCCTGTGTCTTGACATCCTGATCTTCAGCCATGGGACTTCCCGAATTCTCATTCACTCTGATACGACCGCGACCGAACCAACCGAACCGTTCGGTCATTATTTTGTTGACATAGACCCATTCCCATCCTAAATCAAGAACGAACTGAACGGTTCGGTCAACATTTTTGTAACGCCAATATGGAAGAGGAATTGACTCCTTGAGCGACGCAGTAATGACGCCGATGGACGCGCGGCGAATAGAAGACGCCGGCGTCGACGCGCTGGATGGCAGCGCCAAACGGCGCCAGATCATGGAGGGGGCGCGCACGGTATTTCTCGCCTCCGGCTTCGACGGCGCCAGCATGAACGACATCGCGCGAGTCTCCGGCGTCTCCAAGGGAACGCTCTATGTTTATTTCGAATCCAAGGAACAGCTTTTCGAGGCGCTGATCCGCGAGGAGCGCCGCCAGCAGGCCGAGCGCCTCACCGATTTCGAGCTCGAGAGCGACGACGTGCGCGGCTCGCTGTTCAAATTCGGCTGCCGGCTGATCGAAATGATGTCGCGGCCCGACACGCTCGCCCATGTCCGAACGGTGATCGCCGCCTCGGCCAAATTTCCCCAGCTCGGCCGCGCCTTCTACGAGGCGGGTCCCTGTTTCGGCGCCAACCGGCTGTCGACCTATATGCGCCGCATGAACGAGGAAGGCGTGCTGCGAATCGCCGATGTCGAGCGGGCGGGCTGGCAATTTCTCGAATTGTGCCAGGCGGGCACCTTCAAGCCGCTGCTGTTCCGCATGGTCGACGAACTGACGTCCGCTGAGATCGAGGCCGGGGTCGGCGGCGCGGTCGACGTATTCATGGCCGCCTATGGCGCCGATTCCCAGCGGACCCAATCGAACAGCGCCGCGCCCGTCTGAAAGCGGCCGCGCTCGCGCCTTCTTTTTCATCGCCGTTTCGCCGGCCCGCTCTTGCGCGCGATGCGCGCCGCCGATATAGAACGCCGCCTTGGCCCAGCCTATCGGCTCCCTTCGTCTAGCGGTCCAGGACGTCGCCCTCTCACGGCGAAAACAGGGGTTCGATTCCCCTAGGGAGCGCCAAGCATTTCAATAACTTGAACGAGATTCTGGGCGCAAATCTCCGCTTGCGCCAACTTTTGCCCGATAAGCGCAGCGTCCGGAATTTGACCTCTGCGGCAAGTGGCCGCGGCGACGGCGGTGGTCCGTCTGAATGTTCATCGCCTTTCGGTCGACGCCGCTTCATTGCCGTCGATCCCCGCAACATTCAGCGTTCGGGTTGCGGTCTGCGCGACGTTCAGGTTCTCGCTGGGCCTCGCCCTATCGAGACAAAAGAGCGCTGCATCGACAGCGACACTCCCATCTTCGACCTCGTGATGGGTCGCCTGGCGGAGCGCGCGGCGGCTCGACAGCGGGGCGACGTCGACATTGAGCTCAAATCCGTTTGATCCGCATCAAGGCGGACGAACCTCGAGAAGATCATATGTAATTTAAGGCGTTGGAAAGCGCCGCACAGTGTGGCCGATGCCGGTCGACGACAAAATGTTTGAGGAATCCCATGTATCGCCATATTCTGATTCCAACGGACGGCTCGTCCCTATCGACCGAGGCTGTCGAAAAAGGATTGTCTTTCGCGAGGGATGCGAGAGCGAAGGTGACTGTTCTCACGGTCGTCGAGCCGTTCCATGTATTTTCCGGCCACGCCGATCAGCTTGAGGCTACTCGCGCCGACTATAAGCGGCGCGCCAAGGAGCGAGCGGCGCACTATCTTTCAGAGGCGCAAGCGAGAGCCAAAGCGCTGCATGTGCCGTGCGAATTCGAAGAGCTGGAGAGTGATCGCCCCTATCAGACGATCATCGACACGGCATCGGAGAGAGGCTGCGATCTGATCGCCATGGCTTCGCACGGCAGACGCGGCGTCGCCGCCGTCCTCCTTGGAAGCGAGACCTTGAAAGTGCTGACGCATTCCACGATCCCGGTCCTTGTTTATCGCTAAGAGCGTGGCGGTCGGGCGGCCGCGCGGTCGACCTTCAGCCCGGCGTCCAGCAGCGCCCGCCAGGCGCCAGCCGCATCGCGGGCGAAGCGGATGAGGTCCATATCGGCTGCGCTGATCATGCCAAGCGAGGCCAAGGTCTCAAAATTCACCACCGAGCGCCAATAGTCCTCGTCGACCAGAACGATCGGCACGGACGGCGCCTTTCCGGTCTGCACCAGCGTCAATATTTCGAACAGTTCGTCGAGCGTGCCAAATCCGCCGGGAAAGACGACGAGCGCCTTGGCGCCCATCGCAAAATGCATTTTCCGCATTGCGAAATAATGGAAGCGAAATGTCAGTTCGGGCGTCGTGTAGGGATTGGGCTCCTGTTCATGCGGCAGGCTGATGTTGAAGCCGATCGTCGGGGCGCCCGTCTCGAAAGCGCCCCTATTGGCCGCTTCCATCACGCCGGGGCCGCCTCCGGTCGCAATAACGTTGGCGTGCCGGCCGTTCGACCGGTCCAATGCGCCGCCCTCGAGGGAGGCGATGCGTCCGAATTCGCGCGCTTCGCGATACCAAAGCGATTGCCGCCCCGGACCGTCGGGACGAACCCGCGCCGAGCCGAACACGACCAGGGTCGAAACGACGCCATAGGCGCGCAACGCCTGCTGCGCTTTTTCGTATTCGAGGAGAAACCGCACGCCGCGCATCGAGTCGCCGAGCAGGAACGCCTGGTCGAGCGCGGGCAGGAGATAGGCGCTCGAATCGAGCTGGGGAGCGTTTGAAGGGCGAGGGTCGGCCGCCATGTCAAATCCGGTCTGGCGCGGGGGAGCGCGGGCTCACTGATAGAGCGCCAGCAGCGCCGGCGTCTACAACTCAAATGTTTCCTTGAGCGCTGGAATTTCGAGCAGGGCGTCGACGAGCCTTGAGGAAAGGCCGCGCAGGGTTTCCTCCTCGCCATGCACGATAAATATTTGGCGCGCCTGTGCTTTCCTTTGCCAGGCGAGCAATTCCGCCGGATCCGCGTGGGCCGAGAGCCCGTTGATCGTGTGGATTTGTGCACGCAAATCGCAGGTGGAGGCGGGGCCGGTCCGATTGCGATGAATCAATGTCGCCCCTTTCAGGGGGCGGCATGTTCATCCAAGCGAGATTGCGCTTTTGCGCTCGAATTCTTGGAGCCGATGATGCTGGTCAAGGACGCCATGACGACAAATGTGATCGGCGTTGAATCCGACGCAAGCATCTCCCAGGCGATCGCCATCATGTTGCGATCCCACGTCAGCGCGCTGCCGGTGTTCAGCAGCGAGCGAGCGCTTGTCGGCATTCTCAGCGAAGGCGATCTGCTGGGCCGCGCCGAGCTGCGGACAGAGAAGCGGCGGCCTCGTTGGCTCGAGTTCCTGCTTGGTCCGGGTAGATTTGCAGCCGCTTATGTTCACACGCATGGACGCATCGTTGGCGAAGTGATGACTCCGGCAGTTGTGACCGTCGAGCAGACGGCGACGCTGGCCGAAGCCGTCGACCTGATGACACGCCATCACATTAAAAGACTGCCGGTGACGTCGAATGGCGCGGTTGTCGGCATCCTGGCGCGCGCCGACCTCGTTCGCGCCATCGCGGCTGTTCTCCAGACGCCGGTCAAAGCGGGATGCGATGCAGAGATTCGCGACATCATTGTCGCTCGGCTCGAGCAGCAAAACTGGGCGCCCATCGCCTCCCTGGATGTCGCCGTCCGCAATGGCGTGGTCGAGCTCAAGGGCGTCCTGTCGGACGAGCGTCAGCGCGGCGCGATCAAGGTGATCGCCGAAAACGCGCCTGGCGTGACGGCTATTCACGACCATCTCGTCTGGGTGGACGGCAATAGCGGGGCCTACCTCCTCTCCGAGGAGGATCGAGAGGCGGAACGCGCTTCGGCATAGATTTCTCGTCAATCCCCGTCGAGAAGGGATCTTAAATGATCAAGGATCTTATGCTTTATCTGGACGGGACGGCGGATGATGAAGTCCGGTTGGCCCACGCGGAATCGATCGCCGCCCGCTTCGGCGCCCACCTGACAGGCCTCTTTGTAAACCCGCTCCCCGAATACGCCGTGGCCTGCACCGCCGAGCCAGGATATGCGGCCGCAACGATCGCGGTGAGGCTTGAGGAGCAGGCCAGGAGCAATGGAGAGCTCGTTCTTGCTCGTCTCAAGGAACGCTTTGGCCGGGTTGGCGTCTTGAATGAACTGCGGGGCGTTACCGAGACGCGTAGCGCAATTTCGCGAATTGCGACTTCAACAGCCCGAGGCGCCGAGCTGTTTGTCGCCAGCGCGCCATACCGGGTCGATAGTTCGTTCCTGGCGGACCATGTGTTCATAACGATCTTGTTCGGCGCCGGACACGGCGTTTACGTTGTGCCGCCAGACAATAGGGCGCCGGAGGACGTCCGCAACGTTGTCATCGCTTGGAAGGATACGCGCGAATCAGCGCGGGCGATTTCGGAAGCCAGGCCGTTTCTAACGTCCTCAACCAATGCGCGCCTCGTAACAGTGAATGCGGAGGGTGGTCACGGCGACGGCGCGATCGATATGGCCGCTCATCTCGACCGTCAGGGCGTAAAGGTCGAAATTACCGCAATCGAATCCGCCGAAAGGACGGTCGCGGAAATATTATTGGATGAGGCGCATAAGATGTCCGCCGACCTTATCGTCATGGGCGCCTACGGCCATTCGCGCGTCCGCGAATGGATCCTTGGCGGCGCCACCCGCGAAATGCTGGAGACGTCGGATGTGCCTATATTGATGGCTCATTGACGCCCGATTGTTTCCGACCGCGCGGCGGCGCAATCCCGTTTGCGGCACGGCTAGCGGGTCGCCAAATTCACGAGCGCGCGTGCGTTTGCGAATGTGGTCGCCGGATCGCTTGACGCATCGAGCCGCCGCCATATCGGCGAAAGGCTCACGGGCGCGGTTTGGGTTCGGACGACAGCGGCGTCTGCGTCGGAAGCGTCCCCTGTTCTCTGCTCGACGCGCCGAAGGCGAATGAACAGAGGCGCCTCCAGCCACAGTCCGATAAACTCGACATTGACATCGCGGGCGGCGCGCTCGACCCGCTCTCGCTCCTCAGATGTCGCGTGGACCGCGTCCACGACGACGCTCTGCCCGGCCTGCAGCGCTGAAGTCGCCTTGCGCAAGACAGCCTCGTAAACCCTTTCGCTCGCCGCCGCGGCGTAGGCGGAGACCGGAAGTTTTTCCGTCTCGGCGACATGGAACAGCTTCTTGCGCTCGATATCGCTTCGCAGCAGGACGGCGCCGGGGGCGCGCCCCAAAAGCGGAGCGAGTTCGGCCGCCATCACGCTCTTTCCCGTCCCTGACAATCCGCCAATGGCCAAAAGGCGCGTGGGAGCTGGCTTCAGGAAATCCTCGGCGCACCAGAAATATCGCCGGGCGTCCGCGGCGGCGCGATCGCGCGCTTCTGCGTGCAGACTTTCCAGATTCGCCGCCAGGACCTTCGCGCGGATCGCCGACCTGATGCTGAGAAATATCGGCAAAGCGGCAAGGCCCGCAAGCTGCGCCTCGTCGCTTTGCTGGAGAAAGCGATTGAAAATAAGATTGCCGGCGCGCCGCAGACCGCGCTCTTCGAGGTCCATCAGCAGGAACGCGAGGTCATAGAGCACGTCGCCGGTCGCGATGGAATCGTCGAATTCCACCGCGTCGAACAGCACGGGCTCGCCGTCGATGAGGGCGATATTGCGAAGATGAAGATCGCCATGGCACCGGCGCACGTAGCCGGCGGCGCCGCGCGCAGTCAACAATTCTCGCGTCGCCGCCAGCGCGGCGCGCGCGTCCGCCGCCAACCGCCCGACCTGTTCGGCCTCGAACAGATCGGGATTGGCGGCGAACGCCTGCTCGTTCTGATCGAGATAGCGCTCGAGCGCTTGTGTCGCCGCCTCACCATCGCGGCGCGGCGCGCGTTCGTGGGACTGGAGTATTGCGAGCGCGAGCTTGGCCAGAATGTCCGGCGACAGCGCCGCTCGTTCGGCGAGGCGGTCGAGCGTCGCGTTTTCATCGAACCGCCGCATATGGACGGCCCATTCGACAATGTCGCCCGCACCGCCGAGCGCCAAACCGTTTGGCGTGCGCGCGATCGGAATGGCGCCAAGATAAATGTCGGGCGCGTTCGGCTTGTTGATCGCGATCTCCGCTTCGCAGGCGGCGCGGCGCTTTTCGAGCGTCGAGAAATCCATGAAGGGGAAACGAACGGCGCGCTTGACCTTGTAGACCTCGCCGCCGGCCAGGAACACCGCCGCGCCATGCGTGTCGATGCGCTGGACGGGCTCGGCAACGCCAAAGGTTTTGGAATCGCCGAGGAAGGAGAACACTTCCGCCTGGTTTGCCTGCGCGAGGGAGGACGACGAAAGTTTGCTTGCTGGCGCCGGCATTCCCAACCTCCGATCCCGCTGCGCCGTCAGATTCGGCGGCTACCATCCCGCTCACAATGCAGAGCCGCGCCGCAGGATCATACATTGAAACATAGGCGCTCGATCCTGTCCTTTCGGCGGTTGCGGGAGTGCAGCCTCGCACGCCCTCAGGGATCGGCGATTGATCCTCGTCAAAGTTGAAGCGGCGGCGCGCGCTCGCTCATTCGCGGATCGAACCCGCGCCGGCCGGACGTCGACGCCGGCGGCGAGTTGTCGCCAATATGATATAGATCAAATAGCTCTCCCGCGGCGGCGGATAGGAACGACTCATGTTCAAGCTTTCGCTCACTCGCGAAGTCACGCTTGCCGTGGCCATCAAGCTGCTGATCGTCATCGGCGCCGCCTTCTTTGTCTTCGGACCGAAGCAGCGCCCGACGGTCGACGCTTCGAGCGTGCAGACGCGCCTCATCGGCATCCCGCAATCGAGCCCGCAACCCAGGAGTCCCCTCCCATGACGGCCGCTTTGGACATCGTGCAGCTTTCGCGGCTGCAGTTCGGCCTTACCGCCATGTATCACTTCCTGTTCGTGCCGTTGACGCTCGGCCTTGCCGTCATCCTTGGCATTATGGAGAGCGTCTACGTGATGACGGGACGCGATATCTGGCGCCGGATGACGAAATTCTGGGGCGTCCTTTTCGGCATCAACTTCGCCATGGGCGTGGCGACGGGCATCACGATGGAATTCCAGTTCGGCATGAACTGGGCCTATTACAGCCATTATGTCGGCGACGTGTTCGGCGCGCCGCTCGCCATCGAGGGGTTGATGGCCTTCTTTTTGGAGGCGACCTTCATCGGCCTGTTCTTCTTCGGCTGGGACAAGCTGTCGAAAGTGGCGCATCTCGCCGTCACCTGGCTCGTCGCGCTCGGCTCCAATCTCTCGGCTCTATGGATTCTCGTCGCCAACGGCTGGATGCAACATCCCGTCGGGGCGCGGTTCAACCCCGACACGATGCGGATGGAAGTGACCGATTTCATGTCGGTGATCTTCAATCCCGTCGCACAGGCCAAATTCGTCCATACCGTCAGCGCGGGCTATGTGACGGGCGCGATCTTCGTGCTCGCCATCTCCTCGCTTTATCTTTTGCGCGGCAAGCACGTCGAAATCGCCAAGCGTTCGGCGACGGTGGCGGCGAGCTTCGGCCTCGCGGCGGCGCTTTCCGTCGTCGTGCTTGGCGACGAGAGCGGCTACACCGCTGGTGAAAATCAGAAGATGAAAATCGCCGCGATGGAGGCGATGTGGGACACCGAAGCCGCGCCGGCCTCTTTCACCCTCTTCGGCCTGCCCAACGAGGCGACGCATGAGACCGATTACGCGGTGCGCGTGCCGTGGATGCTGGGGCTCATCGCGACCCGCTCGATCAGCGGCGAAGTGCCTGGCATCAAGCCGCTCGTCGCGCATGCCGAGGAGCGCATCCGGTCGGGCCTTATCGCCTATGGCGCGCTGGAGAAGATCCGCGCCGGTCGCCCGGCGGCGGGGGCTGGCGGCGACGCGACGGCCCTGAACGCCGACGACCGGGTCACGCTGACCGCCCATGCCGATGATCTCGGCTACGCGCTGCTTCTCAAGAAAATCCGCCCGGACGTGACGAACGCCAGCGATTCCGAGATTTCCCAGGCCGCGTGGAGCACGGTGCCGGCGGTTTCGCCGCTGTTCTGGAGCTTTCGGATCATGGTTGGCCTCGGCTTCTTTTTCATCGGGCTGTTCGCGACCGCCTTTTATCTCGCCTCGTCGCGCAAGCTGGTCCAATCGCGCGCCTTTCTGTGGGTCGCGCTTTGCGCTTTGCCGCTGCCCTGGGTCGCCGCCGAGCTTGGCTGGTTCGTCGCCGAAGTCGGGCGTCAGCCCTGGGTGATCGAGGGCGTGCTGCCGACCTTCATGGCCGTCTCCAGCATTTCGGCCAGCAATGTCCTGATCACGCTCATCGGTTTCATCGTGTTCTATTCGACGCTGGCGGTCGTCGACGTCTATCTTATGACCAAGGCCATCCGGCTCGGCCCGACGATCGGCGAGCCGCGCTCGCCGGCGGCGATTGCGCCTGCCGCCTTCCCCGCCGCCGCCGAATAGACAAAGGAATTCACCATGCTCGACTACGAAGCCCTGCGTCTCATCTGGTGGGCGCTGCTTGGAATATTGCTGATCGGTTTTGCCGTCATGGACGGTTTTGATCTCGGCGTCGCGACGCTGCTGCCGTTCGTCGCGCGCACCGACGGCGAGCGGCGCATCGCGATCAACGCGGTCGGCCCGGTCTGGGAAGGCAATCAGGTCTGGCTGATTCTCGGCGCCGGCGCAATTTTCGCCGCCTGGCCTCCGCTCTACGCCGTCGCTTTCTCGGGATTCTATCTGGCGATGTTCCTCGTGCTCTGCGCGCTGATCCTGCGCCCGGTCGGCTTCAAGTTCCGCTCGAAGATCGACAATCCGACCTGGCGCAGCGTGTGGGATTGGGCGTTGTTCGTCGGCGGCCTCGTGCCGACGCTGGTCTTCGGCGTCGCGTTCGGCAATATGCTGGAGGGGGCGCCGTTCCGCTTCGACGACACGCTGCGCATGACCTATGAGGGCAATCTGTTCGGTCTGCTCAATCCGTTCGCGCTGCTGAGCGGCCTCGTCAGCGTCGCGATGCTGACCATGCATGGCGGCGCCTACCTCGCGCTGAAGGCGGAGGGGCCGGTCAGCGGCCGCGCCGCCAGCGCCGCGCGCTTTGCCGGCCTTGCGCTGATCGTCCTGTTCGCGCTGGCGGGCGTCTGGGTCGCCTTCGGGCTCAACGGCTATGTGATCTCGACCGCCATGCCGCATGGCGGTCCGTCCAATCCCTTGCTGAAGCTGGTGACGCGCGCGCCCGGCGCATGGCTCGACAATTATCGTCTCTATCCCTGGACGATCGCCGCGCCGATCCTCGCCTTCGCGGGCGCGGCGCTCACCATCTTGCTGTCGGGCGCGCGCCGGGACGGGTTGGCGCTGGTTGCGAGCGCCCTCGCCGTCGCCGGTGTGATCGCGACGGCCGGCCTCAGCGCCTTCCCGTTCCTGCTGCCGTCCTCGCTCGACCCGAATGCGAGCCTGACCGTATGGGACGCTTCGTCGAGCCGGCTGATGCTGCTCATCATGCTTGGCGTGACGCTGATCTTCCTGCCGATCGTGCTTGTCTACACGGCCTGGGTCTACCGGGTGCTGCGCGGGCGCGTGACGGCCGATTATGTTGCGCGCAATTCGTCGGGCGTCTATTGAGAGGAAAAGCAGATGTGGTATTTCGCCTGGATTCTCGGCGTGGGCTTCGCCGGCGCCTTCTCCATCCTCAACGCTATGTGGCTCGAACTGCACGAGTCGGACGCGGAGGGGCGCCGTGGGCGCGAAGATTGAAAGCGGCGCGCCGGCGCGGGTGGGTGTGGCCCGGGCGCTGACTTTCTTCGTCGCCCTGACGGTGAGCCTCGTGTTGCTGCTCGATCCCTATGTGCTGGGATCGCGCCTGTCCTGGCGCATCCATGCTGGCCTGCCGCTGCTGATGACAGGCGTATCGATCAGCTTCGCCTATGCGCTCGGGTTCAAGCCGGACGGGCGCGCGCTGCGGGCGGCTTTGCACCCGCTGGTTGGCTGGCTGCTGCTCGTCGCCGGGATGGCGATCCTGGCCGCCGGCTGAGCGGCCTTGGAAGAAGACACGATGCAAAGGACCTGCGCCATCAACCCGAATTGTCGCCATCTGGCGAGACCCCCCAGGCGGATTTGATCGCCAGATATGGCGGGCCAGCTCCCGGATATGCGAGCTACCCGAAAGCGGCGCAGTTCACCGCCCTCTCGCATTCTAGCGACGAACCGGCGCACGCCGGCTGATTTGAGATCAATCCGGCCAAACACGGGGCGCGCGGCGCCCGTCCGGCGCCGCCGCCTGCCGCGATCTATTGACTTAGCGCAATGCGCCGCGCGGCCATTGCGTCAGTATATGGCTTGGAAGAATTCAGCAGCCACGGGAGACGCCGCCATGATCTCGACCGCGCTAGTTATTATTTTCCTGGCGATTCCAACCGGGTTCTCGCTCATCGCCTTGGCTCAGTCGGCTTCGGACGGCGGCGAGGTCCGAGTTCCCCTGAGAATTCGTTCGCAGGGCCATCGCGGCCCCTGGCGTTGAGCCCGGGATTGGATGCCTTGCGCAAGCAGGACGCGAAAACGTCGAGGTCGATATTCCAACCCAAGAGCGTCGCCATGCCGACAAGCTATTCCATCGCCCCGATCTCGCCTGAGACCATAGACCGCGCCTATCCGCTGCTGCGCGCGATTGCGCCCACTCTCGCCGTAGAGGAATGGCGTCGGCACTGCCGAAAGCTCGCGACGCCGCTCGCCGACAGCGATCCTGCGACGTCAAGGGAAGAGACCGTCGTCGCGGTCAATTCGCAGGGCTATGTCAAAGGCCTCTGCCTCTATTCGATCCGCCACCATTGGATATACGGCCGCCTGCTTGACGTGCCGATCTTCGTCGTCGCCAGCGCGGCGGACGCCGAAGGGGTCGGGAAGGCTCTGCTGCAATTTCTGCAGGGAAAGCGCGATCGATCGGTTTGCTCCGGCGTCCGCTTTTGGACGATGGGCGCGCAGATCTGGGATCGACGCCTCAACGAGGAAGACATCGGTCGCACCGACCACGGAATCTTCACGCCGGCGATCGCCAGCTTCGCCGAGATCGGAAATGCGCTGTCCGCGTCCATTCTGGCCGAACACGCGGTTATCGATCGACTTTCCCGGTAAAGACGTACCCCACCCCACGCGCCGATTTGATCAGCGCGGGATGCGCGGGATCGTCCTCGACCTTCTTGCGCAGGCGGGCGACCTGCGCGTCGATGGTGCGGTCGAACGCCTCCCAGACTCGCCCGCGCGTGATGTCCATCAACGTCTCGCGGCCGAACACGCGTCCGGGATGCTTGGCGAGCGCCGCGAGCAGATCGAACTCTCCGGTGGTGAGGGGGATATCGAGCCCCGTGGGCGAGAGGAGCTGGCGGCGCGCAAGGTCGAGAAGCCAACCGTCGAAACGGATCGCTTCGCCTTTCTGCCCCTCAGCGGGTGCCGCCGGTTCGGCCGAAGGCTTTCGGCGCCGCAGCACGCTTTTCACGCGGGCCAGCACTTCGCGCAGATGAAACGGCTTGGCGATGTAATCGTCGGCGCCAATTTCGAGGCCGACCACCCGGTCCAGCATTTCGCCGCGGCCGGTCAGCATGATGATGCCGATATCGGAATGGGCGCGGATTTCGCGCGCCAGCGAGAGCCCGTCCTCGCCCGGCATTACGACGTCGAGCAGCACGATATCGATGCGGACCGCCATAAGACGCACACGCATGGAAACGCCATCGGCCGCCGCGCTGACCCGGTAGCCCTCTTGCTCGAAATAGCGGGTCAGCATCTGACGAATGCGCGCATCGTCGTCGACGACGAGGATATGGGCTGAATTGCTAGGCGAATCAGTCACTGGCGAGCACTCGGCCGCGCCAAGATCGCAGCCTTACCTCGGGAGAAGCGCTGTTACAGGTTGTTACAATCGGGCGCCAAATGTCACAAGCCGATGATACGCCGGCAACGCGACGCCCCTCAAATGCGCCCATCCGAGGCCGAGAGGGTTCAGCCATGTATAGCCAAGCCATTGCGTCGCAAGCACGAAACGCCGTCGTGATGCCGGTCGAGCCGGACGTGGCCGCTCCAACCCTGCAGATGCTTTTCAAGGGACAGCCGGTTGAAACCTATTCGGCAGGCGCAGCGATTTTCTGGGAAGGCGACGAGGCGGGCCATATCTTCAATATCGTCGAAGGCGTGTTGCGCGTCTATCGGATTCTATCGGACGGGCGCCGCGCGATCGTCGGCTTCCTCTATCCCGGCGAGATGCTGGGCGTGTCCTTTCAAAGCCGCTACCTCTTCACGGCCGAAGCCGTGACCGACGTGAAGGTTCGGCGCTTTTCGCGCAATCGCTTCTTCTCCCTGGTCAATGAATCGCCCGAGCTGCGCCCGCAGCTCTTCGCCATCCTGTGCGACGAAATGTCCGCCGCACAGGACCAGATGCTGTTGCTCGGCCGCAAGAACGCCGAGGAGCGCGTCGTCAGCTTCCTGCTCACCGTCCACCGCAAGAATGGCGTAGGCAACGCCGTCGATCTGCCGATGACCCGGCTCGACATGGCCGACTATCTCGGATTAACGATCGAGACGGTGTCGAGAATGATGTCGGGACTAATGCGCCGCGGCCTTATCGCCGCCACTGGACGCCACACCATGGCTCTGCGCAGATTAAGCGCCCTGCGGGAAGTCGCCGGGACGGACGACGAGGGGGACGCCGCAATCGGCCAGTCGCCGCCGGCGCGCCGGGCGGTCTGGCCGAACTGAGCAAACCGAGGCGTCGAAAAGAGAGTGGACCCAACGATCGGCAAAGACGAGACGACGGGTTCCGACGGTTTGGAGGAATTGGCGCGGATTCTCGATCTGACGAACCTCGTCATCCATCGCGCCGACGGCAAGATCCTGCATTGGACGACCGGTTGCGAGCGCCTCTATGGCTGGACCAAAGCGGAGGCGGTCGGGCGCATCGTCCACGACCTGCTCGCGACCCGATATCCGCAACCGCGCGAGGCGATCCTCGCCCAATTGCGCCAGACGGGCAGTTGGCAGGGCGAACTCGAGCACCGGGGCAAGGACGGATCGGCGATTTCGATCGCCAGCCTGTGGGCGGCGCAGCGATCGGACGATGGCGCGGTTGTCACAATCCTGCAGACCAACAGCGACATCACCGGACTGAAGCGGACGCAGGGCGAGCTCGCCGCGCGCGAGGCCCATCTGCGCTCCATTCTCGACACCGTGCCCGAGGCGATGGTGGTCATCGACGAGGGCGGCCTCATCACTTCCTTCAGCGCGGCGGCGGGCCAATTGTTCGGCTATGCCGAGGACGAGGTTCTCGGCCGCAACGTCAAAATGCTGATGCCACCGCCCTATCGCGAGGGGCACGACGGTTATCTCGATCGCTACATGAAAACCGGAGAGGCGCGCATTATCGGCTACGGCCGCGTCGTGACCGGCCTCAGCAAGGACGGGGCGACCTTTCCGATGGAGCTCGCGGTCGGCGAAGCGCGCACGAGCGGCAAGCGCATTTTCACCGGCTTCATTCGCGACCTGACGAGCCGGCAGAGAATGGAAGAGGAGTTGCGGCAGTCGCAAAAGATGGAGGCGGTCGGTCAGCTAACCGGCGGCCTCGCCCATGATTTCAACAATCTGCTGACCGTCATCACCGGAAATCTCGAAATGCTGGAGACGAGCCTGGAGAAGCCCGCCCAGCGTGAATTGCTGCAGGAAGCTCAGGACGCCGCGCAGGACGGCGCCAAGCTGACCGGGCAGTTGCTCGCCTTCGGCCGCCGCCAGCCGCTCAATCCCCAGCTCGCCGACATCGGCAAGATCGTCGCCGATTTCGCCGATCTCCTGCGCCGCACCTTGGGCGAAGCGATCGAATTGCGGCTCATCACGACCGGCTCGCCGCATCTGGCCGTGGTCGACGCCTCGCAATTGCATAACGCCTTGCTCAATCTCGCCATCAACGCGCGCGACGCAATGCTGCGAGGCGGCCGGCTGACGATCGAGATTTCGCAAGCGCGCCTCGACGCCGATTATGCGCAAATGTATCCGGAGGTGCGCACCGGCCGTTATGTGCTGATCGCCGTCACCGACACGGGCGAGGGCATGTCGGAGGAGGTGCGCCAGCGCGCCTTCGAGCCCTTCTTCACCACCAAAGCCATGGGCGCTGGAACCGGCCTCGGGCTCAGCATGGTCTATGGCTTCGTCAAGCAGTCGGGAGGCAACATCCAGCTCTACAGCGAGCCGGAGCGCGGCACGAGCGTGCGCATCTTCCTGCCCTCCGCCGAACCGGCGCGGGAGGCCAAGGCGCCGCCGGCGGCCGGGGGCAATGCCGCAGCCCTGCCCCGCGGTTCGCAGACGATTCTTGTCGTCGAGGATGACGCGCGGGTGCGTCGGGTCACCTTCGCGCGGCTCAGGAGCCTTGGCTACGAGGTGATCGAGGCGGACAATGGCGAGGCGGCCCTCACCGCGCTGGCGAGCCATCCCGAGATCGCGCTGATCTTCACCGATGTCGTCATGCCGGGAGGATTGAACGGCGACGAACTGGCGGAGGCCGCGCTCGTCGAAAGGCCAAACGTCAAGATATTGTTCACGTCCGGATATGCCGAACCGGCCATCGCCAGACAGGGCTTGAGGGCCGGCGCGTGGCTCAAGAAGCCTTACACGGCGGCTGAGCTCGCGCACAAGATTCACGGGATTTTCGAGGCGCCGCCAGGCTGAGCCTCGAACCGGGGTTCTCGGCGCATGGCTGACGCCGAGCTATGCCGCCTGCGCGGCGACGGAGCGGAACCGCAGAATCGCGAGCCCGAAGAACAAGCCGCCGATCAACGCGACGGCGAGGAATTCCGGCCAGACCACATCGATTCCCGCGCCGCGATAGAGTATCGACTGCGCGAAGGAGACGAAATGCGTCGAGGGCGACGCCTGCATCGCCGTCGCAAGCCAGGGCGGCATGCTCTCGAGCGGCGTATTGCTGCCCGACAACATGTTCATCGGCAGATAGACCAACATGAACAGCAGCCCGAGCTGCGGCATCGACCGCGCGATCGTGCCCAGAAATATGCCGACCGCCGTCGCGAAAAACAGATAGATCACGACGCCCACCATGAACAGCGGTATCGAGCCGGCGATGGCGACGCCCAGCATCAAGCGCACAACGAGATAGAGGGCAAGGCCGACCGCCACTGTAATCACCAAGCCGTTCGCCCAGACCTTTGACATCGCGATCTCGAACGGCGTCAAAGGCATGACCAGAAGATGGTCCATGGTGCCGTGCTCGCGCTCGCGCACGATCGCCGCTCCCGACAGGATGATCGCCAGCATCGTGACATTGTTGATGATCCCCATCACGCTGGTGAACCATGCGGTGGTGATGTTCGGATTGAAAGCGACTCGCACGTCGAGATTGACCGTCGATAGCGGCGTCCCTTCCGAACGGGACAGAAAATCGGCGATCTCGGCGCTGACGATCTGCTGCGCATAGCCGGACCCGAGGCCGGCCTGCACCATCGCGGTGGCGTCGACGTCGATCTGCAGTCCGGGCCGGCGGCCGCCAAGAACATCGCGCTGGAAGTTCGGAGGAATGTCGATCACGAAAGTGTATCGGCCCTTGTTCATCAAGCCATCGACGTCGCGTTCGGCGATCAGCTTGGGCGGCTGGAACAGCGGCGGCAGAAACGCATGGGCGATGCGGCGCGAGAGTTCGGACTGATCTTCGTCGACGATGGCGATCGAGGCGTTGTGCAGCTCCTGCGAATTGCTGCGCGCCTGCATGATCACCGCCAAGGAGAAGGCATAGACCACGAGCGCCAGCAGCACGTAGTCGTGCAGAAAACTGCGCAACTCCTTGACGCCGAGCCAATAGATGTTCGCCGCTTTGCGCATCGCCCGGATCCTCCTAGCGTTCCTGCTTGCGCAACAGAGCAACGTTCAAAAGGATCAGGACCGGCACGAACAGCGCCAGAGCCGCGAGATTCGCGCCAAGGTCGAGAAACCCTAAGCCCTTGGTGAAAGTCCCGACGCTGACCGGCACGAAATAGGTCATCGGGAAGGCGCGCCCGACGATCTGAGCCCCGCCCGCCAGAGAGGAGACCGGCGTCATCATGCCGGCAAATTGGGTCGCCGGCACCACCGTCAAAATGGCCGCGCCGAAAAGCGCCGCGATCTGCGTATTGGTGAACGCGGAAATCAGCATGCCGTAGGCGGTCATGGCGGTGACATAGATCAGCACGCCCAGCAGCAGCGCCGGAAAGCTCCCCTTGAGCGGCACGCCGAACACGAACAACGCCATCAGGAACATCAAGGCGAAATTCGTCATCGCGACCGCGATATAGGGCAATTGCTTGCCGAGCAGGAATTCGATCCGGCTGACCGGCGTCACGTAGAGATTGGTGATCGACCCGAGTTCCTTTTCGCGAACGATCGCCAACGCCATCAGAATGGCGGGAAACAGTCCGAGCAACAAGGACATGTTCGCCGGCACCATCGCGTAGATGCTGTCGAAATCCTGGTTGTATTTGAACCGCAGTTCGATATCGGCGGGCGGCGGCGCGGTCGCGACCGTCGTCTTCACGGCCGGATCCGTCAGATAAAGCTCATGCATGCCTTGGAGGTAGCCGCGGATGGTCTCGGCGCGGAACGGCATGGCGCCGTCCACCCAGGCGCCGACCCAGGCGGGGCGCCCGCGCTTGATGTCGCGCCCGAAACCAGGCGGGATTTCGATGGCGGCCTTGATGGCGCCGCTCTTGAGACGATTGTCGAGCTCGCCGTAATCATTGAGCGGCGGCTTTTCGACGAAATAGCTGGAGCCTCGCAGTTCCTCAAGATAGGCGCGGCTTTCCGGACTCTGGTCGTGATCGAGCACGGCGAAGGAGAGATTGTTGACGTCCGTCGAAACGCCGAAGCCGAAGACAAGCATCAAAAGCGTCGTGCCGCAGAGGCTGAATCCGAGCCGGATCGGATCGCGCAGCAACTCGAGGCTCTCGCGGATCGCATAGGCGAACAGACGCCGCAGGCTGAAGGCGCGCGCCCGCGGGAGTCTCCGCCCGGCGTTGTCGGCGCTGGCGACTTCGCCAAGCGGGACGACGACTTCGCTCGCCGCGGCGCGCGCGCCGGTCGCCGCCTCGAGATAGGAAATGAAAGCGTCCTCGAGGGTGGCGGCGCCGCGCGCTTTGGTGAGTTCGGCCGGCGTGCCGGTCGCCAGCACGCGGCCCGAGTCCATCAGCGAAATGCGATCGCAACGCGCGGCTTCGTTCATGAAATGGGTCGAGACGAAAATCGTGACGCCCTGATTTCGCGATAGATCGATCAGCGCTTCCCAGAACCGGTCGCGCGCCAGCGGGTCGACGCCCGAGGTCGGTTCGTCGAGGATAAGGATCTCCGGCTCGTGAACGATCGCGACGGCCAGCGACAGCCGCTGGCGAATCCCCAACGGCAGGTCCAAGGTGCGCTGATCGAGATAGTCCTCAAGGCCGAACCAACCCACCAGCTCGGCGACGCGCGCCTTGGCCTTTGGCGCTGGAATGTGGAACAGGTGCGCGTGAAGATCGAGGTTCTGGCGCACCGTCAGTTCGGTATAAAGAGAAAACGACTGCGACATGTAGCCGACGCGGTAGCGCGAACTCATGTCGCCTGCCTTGAGGGGCTCGCCGAACAGCAGCGCCTCTCCCCCGCTCGGCGCCAGCAGCCCGGTCAGCATTTTCATCGTCGTGGTCTTGCCGCAACCGTTCGAGCCGAGGAAGCCGAAAATCTCGCCGCGCTCGATCGTGAAACTCACCCGATCGACGGCGGTGAAGTCGCCAAAGCGACAGGTCAGATCGTGGGCGGCGATGACCGGCGCCGCCTCGAAGACCCGGCGCGGCGGTATCTGCAACGCATGGTGGGCGCCGCTCTGCGCCTCGGGCAGCAAGGCGATGAACGCGTCTTCGAGCGTCGCGGCGCCGGCATGAGCCTTGAGTTCGGTCGGCGAGCCGGTCGCCAGCACCTTGCCCGCGTTCATCGCCGCCAGCCAGTCGAACCGCTCCGCCTCTTCCATATAGGCGGTTGCGACCATCACGCTCATGCCTCGACGGCGCGCGCGCATGCGGTCGATCAACTCCCAGAATTGCCGGCGCGAGAGCGGATCGACGCCGGTGGTCGGCTCGTCCAGGATCAGCAAATCCGGATCGTGGATGAGACAGCAACAAAGCCCGAGCTTCTGACGCATGCCGCCCGACAATTTTTTCGCGGGGCGATCGGAAAACGGCGCGAGGCCGGTGCTCTCTAAGAGCTCGGCGATTTTCGAATCGCGCTCGGCTCGCGACTGGCCGAACAGGCGGCCGAAAAACTCGATGTTCTCGCGCACGCTGAGGTCGGCGTAGAGGTTCTTGCCCAGCCCCTGCGGCATATAGGCGATGCGGGGGCAGATCGCCGCCCGATGCGCCAAACTCTTCATGTCGCCCTCGAGAACGAACACGTTTCCCGATTGAACCTGCCGCGCTCCAGCGACAAGGCTCAACAGCGTCGACTTGCCCACACCGTCCGGTCCGATGAATCCCGCCATGCAGCCAGTCGGAATCTCGATCGAAACCGCCTCGAGCGCGACCGCGGCGCCGTAACGCTGCGTAACGCCCTCGATGCGCGCGACCGGACGATCGCGCCCGATCACGGCGCGGCTTTCCCTTGCAATTCGGCCGGCCAGGCGACCGCCGGATCGAGCTGCACATAAGCGACGCCCGGCAGGCCGCTCCGGACCGCCGCGGCGTGCGCGCGGAGCCGCTCGGGATCGATTTTCACCCGCACCCGGAACATCAGCTTGTCGCGCTCGTCCTGCGTCTCGACCGTTTTGGGCGTGAACTGAGCCTGTGTCGCGATGAAAGAGACTTTCGCGGGGATCGCGACGTTGGGAACCGCGTCGAGCGTGATGCGAGCGTCGGCGCCGACCTTCACTTTGCCGGCTTGTTGCGTGGGAAGGTAAACGTCCATGTAGACGTAGGAGACATCGAGCATCGTGAAGACTCTGCCGCCGGCGGGAAGCACCTCGCCGATATTGGCGATGCGATATTGCAGGCGGCCCTCCTTGGGCGCTACGAGCGTATTGTCGGCGATGTTGACCTTGTAGAGCTCGACATCGTGCGTTGCGGCGTCAAGCGCCCGCTCCGCTTCGCCGACGCGATCCTTGGCGGCGCCCAACAGGGCATTGGCGCCATTGAGGCTCTGGCGGCGCTGATCGAGCAGCTCGTTGGTCGCGAAGCCGCGCGCGACCAGCGTGTTGGTGCGGTCGAACTCCTGCTGGGCCAGCGTAACCTGCGTCGTCTGCATCTCGACATTGGCGCGCGTCTCGTCAAGGCTGCGCTGGGCGCCCTGGACTTGCGCCTGGGACTTCGCCAGCGAAGCCTCGATATCGCGCGTGTCCATGCGCGCGACGACCTGGCCGATCTTGACCATGTCGCCTTCATCGGCGAGCATTTCGGAGATGCGTCCGGCGAATTTGGTGTCGATATCGATCTCGTCCGCCTCGATCCGGCCGTTGCCCGATGCAATGCCGACGGGCAACGCGCCCTGGCGCAGGTGCTGCCAGTAGGCAACGCCGCCAGCGCCGATCGCGACCAGCGCCAGCGCCGCCAGAATTCGCCAGCGCCATCTTGCGCGCGGCGCGGGAAGCGGCGCGCGCGTTGGCAGCGTCCCTTGAGGCGCGGAGACGAGCGCCTTTTCGGAAGGCGCAAGCACTTCGCCATGCCGGATGTCGAGGTCGCCGGATGGCGGCGGCGGAGCGGAGGTTTTTATCTCGTCGTCAGTCATGTCCGGATATCCGTCAGGCCTGGAGCGTGCGGCGGGGCGCGGCAATCCGCTCGACCATCGATTTCAGCTTGAAGCCCTTATAGCCCCTCGCCCTTCGCTCTGCTTGATTTCGATCAACACATTCGCGCGACATCCCACGGAGGCGCTTGATCCGCATCAAAGCAGATCGCCTGGATAGCGGCGGACTTGCGGCCTGCTTGCGCCGGCGCTCGCCCTGACTGGAGCGCTGGACTTGCGGCGGGGATGACTCGCCCTCTTTAGCGCGCCCCTACCGCATTCATCAGCGCCAGTTATGACTTCATGCGGTTTATGCCGACTAATCGATTCGCTGCAATCGGCCTATCTTCGAGCTACAACAGAGGTTGAGCGCCGTCGAACGGATGGAGGACAATATGAAGAAGAGAAGACTTGGGAACAGCGGCCTGGAAGTGTCGGCCATCGGCTTTGGCTGCATGGGCCTGAACTTCAGCTACGGCCAAGCGCTGAGCAAGGCGGACGCCGTCAAGCTGATCCGCGACGCGGCGGATCGCGGCGTCACTTTCTTCGACACCGCCGAGGTCTATGGTCCCTTCACCAACGAAGAGATCGTTGGCGAGGCGTTGGCGCCGATACGCGACCAGGTGGTGATCGCCACCAAGTTCGGCTTCAACATCGACCCGGCGACCCACAAGTCGGCCGGCATGGACAGCCGGCCGTCGCATATTCGCGAAGTCGTGGAGGGCTCGCTGAAGCGGCTGAGGGTCGGCGTCATCGACCTCCTCTATCAGCACCGTGTCGATCCCAACGTGCCGATCGAGGATGTCGCCGGCGCGGTGAAGGACTTGATCCGGGAAGGCAAGGTCAAGCACTTCGGCCTGTCCGAGGCCGGCGCGCGGACCGTGCGTCGCGCCCATGCCGTGCAGCCGATCACGGCGCTGCAGAACGAATATTCGCTGTGGACGCGCGGGCCGGAAACCAACGGCATCCTCGAGGCGTGCGAAGAACTCGGCATCGGGCTGGTGGCCTATAGCCCGCTCGGCAGGGGCTTCCTGACCGGCGCGATGGGCAAGGACACCAAGATCGGCCCGAACGACTTTCGCGCCAATCTGCCTCGCTTCACGCCCGAAGCGATGGCGGCCAACCAGGCGCTCGTCGACCTGCTGAAGCGGATAGCCGATCAGAAGAAGGCGACGACCGCGCAGATCGCGCTCGCCTGGCTGCTGGCGCAAAAACCCTGGATCGTGCCGATTCCCGGCACCACCAAGCTGGCCCGTCTGGAAGAGAACCTCGGCGCGGCCGATGTCGCGTTGAGCGCGGCCGATCTGGCCGAGATTGAGAGCGCGGCGGCCGAGATACGCATCGAGGGCGAGCGCTATCCCGAGCCGCTGATGGCGACGACCGGCCGCTGAGCGGCGCCGCTTTTGGGCCAGCTGCGCCGATAGCGCGATCGCCGCGCGTTAATAGACCGCGGCGAACATCACCGATTCCGATGTCGCTTCGTCGGGGGAAAGTTCCTCGACAATTCGTCCCTGTCGCGAAACGAGGATACGGTCGGACAGGCTCAAAATCTCCGGCAGGTAGGAGGATATGACGACGACGGCGAGTCCGTCGTCGGCAAGCGCGCCGATCAGGTGATGGATTTCGGCGATGGCGCCGACGTCGACGCCGCGCGTCGGCTCGTCGAACAGGATCAACTTGGGCCTCTGGACCAGCGCCTTGGCGATGACCACCTTCTGCTGATTGCCGCCGGAAAGCTCGATGACCCGGGGGTCGCTGCTTAACGCGCGGATATTGAGTTTCTTCTTCCAGATCTCGGCGAGCGCCCGCGTCTCGCTCAGGCTCGCCACGATTCCGCGGGAATCGCGGCTCGAAATCTGCCCGATATAGATGTTCTCGGCGACCGACATCGTCTCGAAGAACCCATCGCCCTTGCGGTCCTCGGTGACATAGACGACGCCCTCGCCAACCGCCGCGCGCGGCGTCCGATAGCGCACGGACCGGTTTTCGAAGCGCACGTCGCCGCCATGAAAGAAATCGCGCTTGGCGACGCCGGCGATGATCCTGGCCGTTTCCGTCCGCCCCGAGCCGACCAGCCCGAACACGCCCGTCACCTGCCCCGCGAATACCGAAAAGGAAGTGTTTCGCACGACGTTCTGCATCGATAGATTCTGGACGCTGAGGACTTTTTCGCCGGCCGGTCGCGACTGCCGACCGTCCGCCGCGCGGCCATAGAGATCGTCGGTCAGCGACCGCCCGACCATGTGACGGATGATGGTTTCGCGGGAAAACGATTTGGCGTCGTCCGTGATGATGTGGGAGCCGTCGCGCAGGATGGTGATGCGATCGGAGATTTCGAGCGCCTCCTCCAAAGCGTGGCTGATGAAGACGATGGACACCTGTTGCTCGCGCAGCCGCTCGATCAACGCGAAGAGATGATGCTTTTCCTCCGGCGTGAGCGTCGCGGTGGGCTCGTCGAAGATGATGACTTTCGCCTCCAGCCGCACGGCCCGCGCGATCTCGACCATCTGCCGCTTGGCGGTGCCGAGCGACAGGACCGTCGCCGTCGGGTCGACGGGAAAATTCAGCGACTGAAGGAATTGCTGCGCTTCGATATAGGTGCCCCGGAGGCGGTTGAAGAACTTCTCATCGCCGAGATAGAGATTTTGCGCGACCGTCATCGTGGGGACGAGGCTGGTCTCCTGATAGACCATCGCGATGCCGTATCGCCGGGCGAAGGCCGGGCCGGCGATCTGGATGCGCTTGCCTTCGAGGCGGATTTCTCCCCGGGTCGGCATGACCGCGCCGGAGAGGATCTTGACCAGCGTCGACTTGCCGGCCCCGTTCTCTCCCACGATCGCGTGCACCTCGCCGCGCCGCAAGTCGAAGTCGATGTTCTTCAGCGCGGCGACGCCGCGATAGTCCTTGCCGACGCCTTTCATCTCCAGCAGCGGAGGCTCTGCTTGCGGCGGGACGGTCACGGCGTCGATCCCTCATAGGCGCAGGAGGCGACGATCCCGTCGCCCTTGGCGGTGAAATAGAGGCGTCCCGCCGACGCCAGGCACGAGGTGACGCCGTGTCGATGTCCGTTGGTCCGGCTGTGGAGGCTGGCCGTCGGACGATAGGCGCCGTCGAGACGCGCGATGAGGCCATAGGATCGGCTCGGCGACCACGGCTTCAGAACCCCGAGTTGCCGGACGCCGCCCTGCTGCGTCGGCTCCAGCGGGGATTGGCCCGAGCGCAGGCACGGCGCCATCCAATAATCGGCGTCGATCTCGTCGATCATCCGACGACGATAGCGGTCTTCGCTCAACACGAATTCGACGAGCTGGCTGCGCGGCGCGAACAGAGCGAGCCAGATCGCATCGTCCGCGCCCCTCGTCAGCCGGCTCGGATAGGCGGGAAGGTTTTCCAGCAGCGGCGCGCCGCGCCGGCCGGCGTTCGGCGAAATGCGTGTCAGCGCGCAGCGCCAGCTCTCTGAAACGACGATCGAATCGGCTTCTTCGAGAATGCCGTAGGGGTAGGCGAGATTGGCCGCCAATTGCGTCCGCGCGCCGCTCGCCGGCTCCAGCCGCCACACCGACCCGGAGGCGTTTTTCTCCATCAGGTCGCGCTTCCAATCGGACGGTCCGTGGGCCGCGGAGCCGTTGGCGATGAGCAAGGCGCCGTCCCGCGCGGCCGCAAGCGCGGTGATGCATCCGACTTCAGGGCTGGCGGGAATAGTCTTTCCCTCGTAGCGGCCGCCGACGAAGCCGATGCGCCCGTCGACAAGGCCGGCCGCGACGCCGCCGTCGGGCAATCCGGCAAGCGCGCTGATCTCCGCGTCGAAGGAAGCCGCCGGCGCTTCGGCCTGCCTGTGAACGTAGAGCAGCGAGCGGCCGGAGGAAACGACCAGGCCCCGCGTCGTGTCGGCCAGGTCATCCGGCGCCGGCGTCGCGATGACCGTCGAGGCCGCGTCGAGGAGATCGTTGGGGCGGAAAGCGCCGTCCATCGGCGGCGTCGTGATCGACGCCTCGCCGCGCCCGAGCCAGCGGTCGAGGGCTTGCCTCAGCGGCCTCATCGGCGCTCTCCCCAATAGGAGGCGTGGCCGGTCCAGTGCGGATCGGCGCCGGCGAGCTTGATCCGCCCGACGCGATTGTTGGTGACGCCGCCAAGATAGAGATAGCCGCGATGCTCGCGCATCGAGGTGATCGCCGGATGGTTTTCGCCCGCAAGATCCCACAGGGTTTCGAGCACGCGGCCCTCCGCGTCGAAATGAATGACGCAGCCGGCATTGACGTTCGGGAACAGCCATTCGTCCCCGGCGACCCGCCGCGCCATGCGTCGCCGGAACGCCGGCATGGTCATCGCAAGATCGTAGCTCGGCGTCCGCGTCCCGGCGAGCCCCACCCAATAGGCGCCGTGCGAACCTCGATTGATGTTGTCGGGATAGCCGGGAAGGTCGGGAATGACGATTTCGGTCGTTCCCGCTTTCGGGCCCTCGAGCCAGTAGCGACTGACGCGACAACCCCAGGTTTCGGCGAACAGCACCGACTTGCCGTCATGGGCCACGCATATGCCGTTGGCGAACAGCAGGTTGCGCAGGATCGTGCGCGTGGTTCCGGCGGCCGGATCGTGGCGGATGATGCGGCCGTTGCCGCGCCCTTCCAGCGCGTCGACCACCCATTCCTCGAAGCCGTAACGGATCGTCGCCTCGCTGAAATAGACCTTGCCGTCCGGCGCGATGTCGAGATCGTCGGCGAGCCGCATGCGCGAATCGTCGATGATCGAAAATGCCGAGCGGTTGGTCTCGGCGGTCATTTTGTGGACTTTGCGCTGTTTGTCGACGCGATAGAGGCCCATGCCCGCAATGCACACGAGGAGGTCGCCGTCCCTGTCGAAGGCCATGCCGAGCGGCCTTCCCCCGACATGCGCATAGACTTCCCGCCGGACATGATCGGGCGCGAGGAAGCGGACAATCTCGCCTTGCCGCACGCTGCAATAGAGGTTGTCCTCATCGTCGAGAATGACGTCTTCGGGACCATCCACCTGCCCCAGACCGATAACCTCCACATCGCGCAGGCGGTCGTTCATCGCATAAGGCGACGCGGCGGCGTCGAGGAGCGGCGCGGGCGGCAAGGCGAGATAGGCGGGCGACACATAGACGTTGGCGCGAAGCTTGTGGCGCCACTTGCCCCATCGCACGTCGATGGAGATGGCGAGCAGCAGCACGAAGCCGACCACCATGGCGGAGGCGCCGCTCTCGAGCCCGAGCCGGACGAGCCCATTCGTCAATAGCGCGACGATGGTCGCGCCCATCAAGGCCTTGCCGACCGAACCGCGACCGCCGCCGACGCTGTTGCCGCCGAGCAGCGCCGCCGTCACCGCCGAGAGTTCGAGCCCGACGCCGGTATCGGGACCGGCCCCCGAAAGTCGCGCCGCATAGAGCGTGCCGGCAAGGCTCGTCAGCACGCCCGAGACCACATAGGTCAGGCAAACCGTGGCGCGCACCGGAATGCCGGCGTTATAGGCCGCGCGGCGCGATCCGCCGACCGCCAGGATGCGCCAGCCGATGCGCAGCCGCGTCACGACGACATGCACGACGCTCGCCGTGACAGCCAGCACCACGAAGCTGACAGGCGCCCCCAGAACCGATCCCGAGCCGATGTAATCCCAGGCCGCCGATTCCACGTCGCTTGAAGCGATCCGCACGGAATAGATCTGCAACAGAAATTCGACGACCGCCCGCAGCAGGGTCAGCATGACAAGGGTGGTCAAGAACGCCCTCAGCCTGAGATAGCCGATCAGCAGGCCGTTGACGAGGCCGACCAGAGCGCCGACGCCGACCGTCGCCGCGACAGCCGCCTCCACCGGCCATTTGGCGACGTAGATCAGCGCCAAGGCGGTGAGGTTGGCGAGCGCGAAGGAAGAGCCGACGCTCAGATCGATGCCGCCGCCCAGCATGACGATCGTCATGCCGATCACGATCAATCCGAATTCGCCGATCTGCCGCGAAGTGTCCGAGAGATTGCCGAGCGAGGTGAAATTGGGAATCGTCGCCGTCAGATAGATCGCCAACGCGACGAGCAGCGTGACGGGGATGACATTGTCCATCCACCGCCTGCCCAGCACTTCGCCGACGATATGATCGGGGACATATCGATAGCGCAGTCTGGCGGCCCAATCTCCCAGCGTCATGACATGTTCCAGCTGACAAAAAAGCGCGCTGAGCCGCGCACGCGGCTCAGCGCGATCGACAATCGAAGGCTGCGCCTATTTCTTGAGTTCGCTGGCGCTCCAGCAGAGGCCGGGCCGCAGCGTCTCCTTGGATATGATGAGCTGCGGACTATAGACAACGGCTTTGAGGCTGCCGGGCGGCAGCCCGGATTCCAGTACGGTGGCGATCATGTCGTTCAGGTCTCGCCCCTGATCCATCACCTGATAGGCGATTTCCTTGTCGAACGCGCCTTTGGCCACATTGTCGCAGGCCATCTGCTCGCCGCCGCCCGAGGTCACCAGCGCGATCGGCTTGCCCGATTCCTTGATCGCCGCCGCCGCGCCTAGGTCCATCACGTCCCAGAACCCGACGACGCCGCAGAGGTCGGGGTTCTGTTGGATCACCGTCGATACGATCGAGTGCGCCTTGGTCGCGTCCCATTCCCCGGCCAGGTTGGCGACCATCTTGATTTCGGGGTGTTTGGTGAAGACGTTCTCGACGCCCTTCATCATCCCGCTATCGGACCCCGAGGTCGGCTGTCCCTGCAGGACGGCCACCTTGCCGCTCGTGCCGGCGCCGCATTTGTCGATGATGCCTTGCGCCTCGCCTTCGCCGATGCCGATCCAGTCGGCGCCGACATAGACATCCGAATTGTAGTTCGACCTCATGTTGATCTGGATGACGTGAATTCCGGCCTCTTCGGCGCGCTTGAGCAGGCGCGCGTAGGACTGGACGTCGGGATTGTGAACGACGAGAACGTCCGGCTTCTCGGCGATCAGCGACGTTATCGCCTGCGCGCCGGCGTCGGCGCTGAAATGCGGGTCGCGGATCTCGAGCTTCATGCCTAGTCGATCGGCTTGTTTCTTCATGACCGACGCCCAGCCTTCGGTGAGGTCGATGCCCATCGTGACCGGCACGAAGGCGATCGTCTTGCCGGCGAAGGCCTTGAAGTAGTCGGCGCGTCTGGGGTCGTCGATGCCGTCAGCCATGGCATGGACCGTCATGCCGGTCAGCGCGAAGACGAATCCTAGGGCCGCGGCGATATTTCTCTTACGCATGTTTCTTCTCCCTTTTTCAGTTGTCAGCGTTCTAAATGTCGCCTTGTTGCGCGGTCTGTTCGTCGCGCGGGTTGATGAGGCTGTCGAGCACGATCGCGGCGAGCAGGATCAGGCTCCGGATCACGTTCTGCAGCGTGTATTGGATGTTCATGATGGTCATCCCGTTCAGCAGGATGCCGATCAGCAGCGTGCCGACGATCACGTTGCGGATGCCCCCGCGTCCTCCCGAGAGCCCGATGCCGCCGAGCACCACGACCAGGATGACGTCGTAGATCAACGAGGAGTTGGCGACATTGGTGTTCATGCTGGCGACCGCGGTCGCGGTGATCATGCCGGCGACATAGGCGATCGAGGCGGACAGGACATATTGCAGGACGATTGTCGGTCGCACGGGCGCGCCGGAAATGCGCGCCGCCGCGAAATTGTCGCCGATCGCATAAATGAACCGCCCGACCTTGGTGAAACGCAGGAACGCAAAACCGAGGAGGGCGATCAACGCGAAAAACAGGATCGGCGTCGGCGCGCCCCAGACGAAGCCGCCGCCGATCCAGGCGATGTCGTTGGCGCTGGGCGGCATATAGACGACGTAGAGGGGAACGAGAGCGAAACGAACGAAGCCATAGACCAGCGAGGCCATGCCCAGAGTGGCGAACAGCGCGGGGATCTCGACATAGGCGATCAGCACGCCGTTGATCACGCCCACCGTCAGCGCCAACAGAAATCCCAGCAGCAGGGCGGCCGGTATCGAGACGCCGAGGCTCGCCAGGTGCAACGTCCAGGCGGCGGACATCGCGTAGATCGCGACGATGGTCAGATCGACCCCGCGTCCGATCACCACGATCGCCATCCCGACCCCGAGAATCCCCAAGGTGGCGACGCCGCGCACCAGCGTGACGAGGTTGCCCGAGGTGAGAAACCCATTGAGAAAAATCGAAAAAACACAAAACAACGCGATGGCGGTCAGCAGCACGATCTTTTCTTGGCTGACGGCCAGGCTTCTTATCCGTCCCAGCATTCGTTCCCCGGTTTGTTTCCGAAACGCCTGAGGGTCCCCGCGCTATCCGCGCCCCTTGTCGTTTCCCCGTCACACTATCTCAGGCCGATCTGGCGTCCGCTTGCGCAACAGCGCATGGGCTTTTGCTCCGCAGCGCAATATCTGCCGCGGGACCCGCAAAAGCGCCTGAGGGGGGCGCCTCGGCGCGCTCTTGCCTTTCGGGGGCGTGGAAATATACGCTAGGCTCCTAAACCGGCGCCCGCCCGCAGAACGGCGGCCCGCCGATCCGCCGGTGGCCGCCGCTCCTGGCGACGCAGGGGCGCTAAGCCGGGAGGATCCTCGACGAGAGCGTGGGGGGCGACTGGAAATCGCCAAATGGCCGTCGGTCCGCTCGAAACGGCAATTTGGGGAGGAGACTATGCAGGTCGTTTTCGACACCAAGACATTGGCCGCTCCCCAACGCCGGCAGGCCTGGCGCGACGCTATCTGTGAAATCTACCTACAAGTCGATTGCGTCGCCGAGAAACAATACGACTATGCCGGTTTCGTGCGGGAGGCTCGGCTGGGCGCGGTGACGCTCACCGACACGCTGCTCTCGCCACAGTCGATCCACCGGCAAAATCATCACATCGCCCACCTCGACAAGGATTGTTATTACCTTGGAATAGAACATATTGGTGCTGTGAATATTCACCAGGCGGGATCGTCGTTCCTGCTGCGCCCAGGCGTTGGCGGATTATACTACGCCAATGAGCCTTACGATCTGCGTTGCGAGGTCAAATCGCGCCAGTTCTGGATCGAACTTCCTCGCCAAGCCTTCGATCGCCGGTTCGATTCCGGGCGGCCGCCCCTCCTGACGCATTTCAATCTGAGCCGCGGTCTCGGCCGCATAGCCGCCGAATTCTGCGCCACGCTGGCCGAGGAAGGCGCGCATGTCGATGAGCCGTCGAGAGAAAGGCTTGGCGAGCAGTTCATGGACATTTTGGCTCTCGCGCTGAGCGGCGAACCCGACAGGCAGCCGGCGGACGAGAACAGCGTGCGGCGCGCGCGCTTGCGATCGGTGCAGGCCTATATTGAAGCGAATCTGGGAGACCCGAATTTGTCCCTGGCGACGATCGCCAAGCACAACGGCGTTTCGCTGCGCTATCTTCATCAGTTGTTCCGGCTCATGGACATGTCGGTTTCCGAATGGTTGCGGCTCCGGCGATTGCAAAGATGCCGCGATCTGCTGGCCTCGCCGCGAAACGCCAACCAGTCGATCACCGAAATTGCCTATTCCATGGGTTTCAGCAGTTCGTCCCATTTCAGCAATCTGTTTCGCGCGCAGTTCAATGTACGGCCATCGGATGTCCGGGGCGCCTCCGTCGCGACGAGCGCGTCACGTGACGACGTCGCCCCTTCCCGGCGGCGCGGCATGGTCGAGTGAGACGCGGAAGCGGCGCGTCAGACTCGCATCAAGAAAAATACGCCGCTGGCGCCCGGGACGCGCGAGTGCGTGTAGGAGCCTCTTACGATTGCGTCCGCGCCCAGCGCGCCGTGAAAGGTTGAAACGCCGGCGAGATTTGGCGCGTTGGTGAAGGACGTTCGGCAGGTCAAATCGAGATTTCCGCCATTGACCACGCCGACCGCCGAGCAGCCGCCATTCGGCCCGTGGCATGGGCCGGCGAGTTGATCGCCGGTCTGCTTGAGATCGCAGATCTGGGCGAAACTCATGAACATCCTTCCCGCGATCATCTGGCCGCTCAAGCTCCACTTGCCGGAAAGATCGACGTCATCGGCTCTTGCTGAAGAATAAATCGCAAGAGCCAATGCGAGCGCCACGCCTGTCGCGCCCATTCGCGCCATCAAGTTCATCGCCCCGCCCCCCTTTTTTTCAGCGCCCATCCGGACCTGTCCGGCGCGGCGCTCTTTCGCCATCCCTCCAGCAATATCGTCAAACGAGGGCTTCCCCGCTGCCGGCGATCGGCTGGTATCTATTGATCGTAATAGGACCTATGCCACTTGACGAAGGCCTCGACGCCTGTGGCGATCGACGTCAATGGCCGGTAGCCCGTCAGTTTTTCAAGAAAATCAACGCAAGCAACCGCGGAGGGAACATCGCCGGCCTGGAGCGGCAACATGTTGCGGATGGCCGTTTTTCCAAGATTCTTTTCGATTTCGGCGACAAGCGACAGCAGCCCTACGGGTCGACCGCCGCCTATGTTGACGACTCGAAAGGGCGCCGACGGCGCCCTTGCGCCCTCGCGGCCTGACGACGAGGAATCCGCGAGCCTTTCCGGCGCATGGCGCGCGAGCCGGACAGTCGCTTCGATCAAGTCGTCGATGTAGATAAAATCACGCTCCATGCGGCCGTGATTGTAGATGTCGATTGGTTTTCCCTCAATTATACGGTGCGTGAACTTGGAAGGCGCCATATCGGGCCGCCCCCAGGGTCCATATACCGTGAAAAAGCGCAACCCGGTCGTCGGGATGCCCCATAGATGGCTGTAGCTGTGGGCCATCAGCTCGCACGACTTCTTTGTGGCGGCGTAAAAGCTTAGCGGTTGATCGCACATATCGGTTTCGGCGAACGGCGTCTTGGAATTGGCGCCATATACCGAGCTCGAGGAGGCGAACAGGAAATGTTTTACAGGGCGCCGGCGAATGAGCTCCATGATGTTGAACGTGCCGATCAGATTGGCGTCGACGAACTCGCCTGGCGCTTCTGAACTGTGGCGCACGCCGACCTGAGCGGCCAAATGCACGACGGCGTCAATAGAACCGCTATCTTCCCAAACCCGCTTCAGGCCCGCTTGATCCTCCAGCATCACGCGCTCTTCGCGAAAACCATCGTGTCGCGAGAGGATGGCGTGGCGGCGGCGTTTGAGCTCCACATCGTAATAAGGCGTAAGCCCATCCAGGCCGACGACCTCGTTCCCTTCGTCAAGCAGGCGCCTCGCCAGGTGGAAGCCGATAAACCCTGCAGTTCCCGTGATCAAAAACCGCATGATCTATCCCGCTGATGCGTCTTGCCGCAACGCCGTCGCCCCTGTCGCGATGCCGCGACACACTCCATGACATCCATCGCCGCTCCTGTCACTTTTCGTTCACATATTCGTCAAGAGGCGACTTCGGACTGCCGTCACGATGCGCCTAATCGCCGCTTCCTTTGCCCGTCGCCGCCGCGGACGCCGCCTTGCGCTCTCGCAGAACGAAAGACAGATTACGGAGATAGACGAAGACCCCGAACGCCTGGCCGGCGATGAATACGGCATCCCTACGGTAGAGCGCATAGACCAGAAGAAGCAGGCCGCCGCCCAGCGACAAAAACCAGAACGCCATCGGAAAGACGCTGCGGCCGACGCGTTCGGAGGCGATCCATTGCACGAGAAGGCGCATCGTGAACAAGCCCTGCGCGACAAGACCCAGGACCGCCCACCAATCGAGACTGTTGACGAAGACGTCCATAAAATAGCCGCCGACCGCGCGGGACAGATCAACGAGCAAGGGTCACCTCCTCAGACTGGGGAATGCGCTTCCTGCGCCGGATCAGCCACCACACCCCGAAAAGGTCGAGGATGCCGATCCACAGCCGGTCCCAAAAGCCGTAGTTCGAGGCGCCGTGGCGGCGCGGCCGGTCGACGACGTCGACATAGCCGATGTCGAAGCCCTCGCGCCGCACCAGCGCCGGCAGGAACCGGTGCAACCCGTCAAAATAGGGCAGCGACAGGAATACGTCTCGGCGGAACGCCTTGAGGCCGCATCCGGTGTCGCGCGAACCGTCCCGGAGCGCGGCGGCGCGAACGCCATTGGCGATGCGCGATTGCAACTTCTTGAAACCCGTCGCCTTGCGGCCGACCCGCTGTCCCGCGACGAGGCCAAGCCGGGGGGCCCCCGCCTGGAGCGCGGCGATCAGCGCGGGAATGAAGGCCGGATCGTTCTGGCCGTCGCCGTCGATCGTCACGACGAGCGGCGCGCGCGCCATTGCCGCGCCGGTGCGCACCGCCGCCGATTGGCCGCAGGATTGAGCGTGGCGGATTTGCCGCAGCCACGAATGGCGCGCCATCAAGCCGCCCAGCTCCTCGGCCGTGGCGTCCTGCGACCCGTCGTCGACATAGACGACCTCGAAGACACAGCCTTCGAGCGCGGCGGCGATTTCGGCGACGAGCGGCGCGATATTGCCCGCTTCGTTGCGCACCGGCACGACCACGGCGACGGCGGGATCGAGATCGCGCCCGTTGCTCTCAACCATGATGGAAGCCTTTCAAGCGCGTCCCGGTCGGGTTCGAATTGGAAAAAGCGCGGCATTGTCGCCTTCACCGGGCGGCCGCCGATTGGAAAACCGCGATCGTCAGCGGCTGGCCGTGGCTGATATTGAAAGCCTCGATGCGCGGTTCGCGGTCGTAGCGCAATCCGATGGCTTCGGCGCGAAGCGCGAAAGCCGGCTCCTGGCGTTCTTCGACGAAGGCGTAGCGGCAATCGCCTTCGCGCAGGAAATCGGCCGCTCCCGCCGCGTCGGTCAGGCGCGTGGCGGCGCCAGCGAGAAACACCAGGCTCGGCTCTTGGTAGCCGGCGCTGGCGGCGATGGGATGCTCGCAGGCGGATCGGCTCAGCACCGCGGCGAGCCTCGCGCTCGGGAACGCCGCGCCAAGCGAAGGGGCGATGACGGCGTAGATTCCGGCCGCCATCAGGATCGCGCCGCCCGTGGCGCGCAGAAACGCCTGTTCGGCGCCGTCTTTCTCGTAACATCGCCAGGCGAACAGGCCGCAGACGATCGCCGCCGCAAAAAACGGCCAGGCGAGAAGCCCGAGCTGGCGGCCGATCAACATCGCGCCGGCCGTCGCGACAAGGCTGACGAGGATCGGCGTGACGAACCACCATACGACTCCGCGCGTCAGCCAGACCCGATGCGACAGCGCGTTCCTCTCGACCGCTCCGGCGATCAGAATGGCGACGGCGGGATACAGCGGCAGCACGTAATGCGGCAGTTTCGTGATGACCAGTTCAAACACGATCCAAGACGGCGCCAGCCAGGCCAGGAGGAAGCGCGTAGGCGCCTCGCCGCGCGCCGCCCAGACCGCCGGCGCCGCCAACGCCGCCAGAATCGAAGCGGGAAAAAAAGTGACGAAGAACAGCGCGAAGTAGAGGCCCGGCGGCGCGCCGTGCGTCTCCTGCGCGCTCACGATCTTGGCCATCATGTCCTGGACTACCGAATCGGCGAGGAACGCGCTGCCGGCGCGCAGATAGATCGCGATGAACCAAGGCGATGCGAGCAGCGCGAGCCAGGCCATTCCGGCCAGCGGGCGCAGCGCCAGCAGCCAGCGCGCGGAGCGGTCGAGGATCGAGAGCGTCGCCGCGGCGAGGCCGACGACCATCAGGATCAGCGGCCCCTTGATGAGGATTCCCGCGGCCAGAGCGGTCCAGAACACGGCGAGCAGCCGCCATCCCGGTCTCTCTGCCTCGGATCGGCGCGAGGCGAGATAGACCCGGGCCAGCACGCCCATGGCCCCGACAATCGTCAACAGCAGCATGGCGTCGGTCTTGGCGAGGCGCGCTTCGACGCCGAGCAGCGCGGAGCCCGCCATCATCAGCCCGGCCAGCGTCGCGCCGCGTCGGCTGACGAAGGCGAGCGCACACCAATAGGTTGCCAGCACCGCGCCGACCGCGCCGATGAGCGAGGGCATGCGGTATAGCCAGATCGTCGTGCGCGCGTGGGGAAGGCCGAGCGCGTCGGCGGCGTTCACCGCGGCGGCCTGCAGCCAATAGATGCCGACCGGCTTCTTGTAGCGCACCTCGTCCTGGAAGCGGATGTCGACATAATCGCCCGTCTCGATCATCTGCTTGGTGGCCTCGGCGAAGATCGCTTCGTCGCGATCGACGGGCGGAATCTGGAAAAAGCCGGGCAGGAACGCCAGCAGCGACACGAGGACCAGCACGGCCGCCGCCCGCCGATTCGAACTCGCGGCGAAATCCAATAGCGCCGCGAGGCCGTTACTCGGCCAATACGACCTCTGCGCTACGCTCCTGGTCAGGCTCATGTCACCGCCGGCGTCGATTGACGGGCGACAATAGGGAAAACCCTTGGTTGGGCCAAGCGCGCCACGGCGAACTCGCGAGCGATGCAAAAATCGACGCTATTGGCGCAGGGCGTGGACGGAAAGAAGATCGACGACGGCTATGACCATCGTCACGGCGAGGCTCACGATCGCAATCGCTATGGCTATCGTCGCTCTCTTCTTGGCGCTCTTAGCCGCAGCGGCGCTCCGTTCGGCGGCCGAGGCGGCTGTCGAACGCCTTGCCGTCTCCTCGCGCGCCAGCTTTTTAGAAACGAGGTAGGCGCGGGCCGCCAAGGCGTTCGTTTTGTCATAGACGCCGCCGGCGATGTCTCTTGCGACCTGTTCTTCGCCAAGGCCTTCGAATTTTTGCCAGCGCGCATCGATCAGTTCGCTCATGCCGCTTTCTCCTGCGAAGGAAACGGTCGCCGCCCACCAGATGGCGGCGTCACGCACGACATCGCCCGCCCGAAGACCCATGGCGGAACATCAAGGGCCAAGAAAACTCGTCCGGAAGGCGGATTCCCCTGAAATAGCCTGTTCTTGGCGGGCGTGACAATGCCCGTGTCCTTGGCTCGGGAACCCTGGTTCGACATCGTTGACAAGTCCGCGGACCGGATGCTTATCGTTGGCGATTGGTCATAGGGCGCGATCCGCAGGAAACGAGCGGGTTCTCGGGCGATCGATCGACGCCGGGACGCAACGCACCGAATTCCTGTTCGTCTGTCTGATTCAAAAGCGCGGGGAACAAGCAGTGCGTTCAGGAAGCATTTGATGGGCGTGGCTGAGGCCAAATCGTCGCGTCAAATCTCGGACGACAAATTGTCCTGGCCGATATTCATCATCTCGTCGATCGCCGCAGAGGCGCGCCGGGCCGCCTGCCAGGCCGCGATGGATCGGCTCGGCCTGGAATTCAAATTTTTCGACGCGGTCAATGGCTCCGATCTGTCGGAAGAACAGGTGGCGAGGGTTTATGATCGCGACAAGAACGCGAAGCTTTTCAAGCGCCCGTTGTCGAAGCCGGAAATCGGTTGCTACCTGAGCCATCACGCGCTTTGGGCGCGGATCAGCGAAGGCGGACATGCCGGGGCGATCATTCTGGAGGACGATTTTGACGCCGACGGCGCTCTGCCCGCCCTCTTGCGCGAGATTTGCCGGCTGGATCTGTCGAATTGCCTGGTCAAACTGCATTCGGAGAGGAAGGCGAGCGGGACGCCGCTCGCGACGTTGACCGGCGGCTACCGGTTGCTTGCTCCCTCCAGGGTTCCCGGATTGACCCTCGGCTATGTCGTCGAGCGCAGCGCCGCCGCCCGGCTCGCCGAAAGATCCCTTCCGTTCGGGCGGCCGGTCGACATGGACCTCAAACATTGGTGGGATTTCGACGTGTCGGTGTTGATCGTTCAACCCGGCTTGTTGCGCGTTCGGATGGCGGATGGCGCAAGCGCGATAGAATCCGCGCGCGAGAAAGCCAAGCCGGCCGGCCGTCTGGGGGGCTGGGTGCGGCTGGTTCGCAATCTGCGCTATCAATGGCGCTACAGGCTCCAATGGCTGCGGGCGCAACCCAAAACCCGGCCGATGGTGAGCCGATTGAAAGACCAACTGCGCTAAGCGCCGCAGGGAGGGATCGCCGAGTTCGCCTATGTCCGCTGCTTGTTCCCAGGGCCGAAAAAATCTCGTCGTCGTGCGCGCCGGCCAAAACTCCCTGCATCCGGCCTGGCTGAATGGCGAGCAAGGCCGCAACTGGGATTTGGCGGTCAGCCTCTATGACCTCGACGCCCGGTTCGAACATCCGCGCGATGTCCTTGTCGTCGCCAGACGCGGCGGCAAATGGGATGGGCTTTATGCGTTCTTCGCCAATTCCGATATTCTGGGCCGATATGATTATGTCTGGCTGCCCGATGACGATATCGAGGCGTCGACATCGGCGATCAACGCCATTTTCGACGACATGCCTCGCTATGATCTCGATCTCGCGCAGCCCTCGTTGACGCGGAACAGCTATTTTTCGCATTTTGCGATGATGTCGTGCCCCGGCTACCTCATCCGCTACACCAATTTCATCGAGACGATGGCGCCCTGCCTGAAATCGAACTTGCTGAAGACAATTCTGGCGGATTTCCAGGGGTCGATGAGCGGATTCGGGCTGGATTACATCTGGTGCCGCCTATCCCCGGACAATCGCTTCAAGGCGGCGATCCTCGATCATATCGCGGTTCGCCATACGCGTCCGGTCGGCAAGGCGTTGCGCGGCCAGATGGCCAAAGGCGGCGTCGTGGCCGAAGAGGAAGAATTGATATTGCGCGCGCGCTATAATGTTGAGGGCCGGATCCGGCCGCTGATCTACGCCGCGATCGATTCGCGCCGGCGCCTGCGCGAAGGCCGCCGGCGGCTCGGCTTCGCCATGGCTTTGGCCTATTTGAAAGTCTATTCGCAATTTACCGCGCAGGAGAGCGCAAGCTGGAAGATCGTGCAATTGGTTCGCCGCCAGATGACGCGAAAGCTGGACCTGTCGCAGTTGAAAAGACGCGAAGAGAGCGCCGCCAACCCTGACTCGTCCGCTCCCGCGGGCTGATCGCGGCCACGCTCGCACGCATCCATTCCAACTTAGCGGGTTCTTGTTTTCACCAGTTCCGCGCATTTCTTTATGAGATCTTGCGTCGAATAGCGTTGGAAATAGCTGTCGAACACGCGGCGGCTTTCGGCTGCAACCTGGTTGCGGAAATCGCCGTCCTTGGCCGCCCGCGCCGCGTGCCGCGCGACTTCGGCGAGGGTCGGCGCGGTGTGGAAGTCGGCGGTCATGCCGATGCCGGCGCTGGCGGCCGCCGTGCAGATCAGCGGCTTGCCGAACGAGAGGGCTTCGACGCATTTGACCTTGAGGCCTGACTTCAACATATCCGGATTGATGAAGAGATCGCACGAGGCGTAAAATCCAGCGAGATCGTCGACCACCCCCAGCAGTTCGACCTCCGCGGGAAGCTTGAGCTTGGCGAGCCACATGCACACGGTTCCGGCGATGCGAAGCACGGCGCCGTCCGAGAAGTCGAATGCTGCGATGAAGCCGCCAATGGCGTCGACGTTCGGATAATGCGCCGAGGCGACATAGCCAAGGACAAAGGGCGTCGATGGCGGACGCGGCGGCAGGAACCGCTTCGGCGGCACATAGGGAAGGACATAAACGCGCTCACGGCCTACCGCGTTCTCAAAATAAGCGCCTTCGTCGGCCTGGAGCGCGACGATCAGGTCGGCCCGTCGCAGGCCCCTGGCTTCCTCGGCCTGCGTGGTCGAGAAATACCAACTCCTCGGGCTCCCTCCAGCTGCGGCGATGCGGGCGTTGCGATCGGCGAAAACGTCGTGCGTATAAAGCACGCGCAGCGTCCTAGCCGGGAGATAGTCGAGACAGCGCGACAGAAACACATAGTTGCAAAGGCATATCTCGAAATCGAACACCCGGCCGAGAGCGGCGACGAACAGCGCCAGTTCGTCGCCGGCCCAATCATCGACGCCGTCGAAATTCGCCCCCGATCCGGCGACGGAGGACGCCGAAGGTTGCGCCCGCGTCTTTCCGAACGATCCGCTCTGCGCCTGCAGGAAATAGCTGTGGTCCCAGAACGGCGAATGCGGCCGGTTTTTTGAAACGTTGTAATGCAACGCGTGAACGACATAGCCCTCGGCTTTGAGCGAGGCGGATAGGCTTTCGACGATCAAGCTCGCGCCATCCGCGCCATAGAACGGCAGCACGACAAGCGCATGTTTGCCTGTGGGCGGCGGACTTAAGGGGATGCGGGGAACGATGAAACTGCGGCCCTCGTCCAAGACGGCGAACCAGCGCAGGAGCGCGTTGCGAAGGAACGGCTTTCTGGCGCTTCCATCCGCCACCCGCCAGGCCGACGGGCCGCGCCGAACCCGATACAGGCGCAAAGCCGCGTTTTTCGCGCCGGCTTTCAGACGCCTCAACATGTCCAAGGGAGTTTACGCGTCATTCATCCCTCGCCGATCAAATCGCGCACGCGTCGCTCGCGCTTTACCGCGTTGCGGGCCGCTTCGTTCTGATTGAACAGCTCCAAGGAGTCCAAGTCCTCCTCGAGGGCGGGCGTCATGGCTTGGTCCCTATAGGCCTCCTTCAGCGGATCGGCCTTGATCGCCTTCGCGAGGCCGAAGAGGCGGCGCGCCGCCCGCAAAGTTCGCACGGTCTTGCGGGCTGTGTCCCAGAGGTATTTGGGATAGAATTTCCATATCGGTTCGATCGCCAGGGATGTTCGGCGGTCGCGTCGGAATTTCAATCGCAAAAGGCCGCCCTGCAACGGATGAACATTCTCCACCGTGGCGAATTGCGAGAAATGCAGCAGCGTGCCGGCGAGCGAGCTCAGATTGATCCTTGCCGCGCCCGCCCGTCGCAGGATGCGCTCCAGATGCTCCTGCGTATAATAGAGGCCCCAGGCGTCCCGATAGATCGTCTCCCATTGCGTCTGGCTCATCGTGGGATGCGCCGTCACGGCATGCTCGGTGTCGTATTTGTTCATATCGGGGTCCATCGCGACGCCCTTGCGATAGAGAATCTGGTGATCTTCGGAACCAGGCAAAGGCGTCAGGCAGAAGAACTCCATCATGTCGATCGGCAGTTCGCGCTGGATAATCGCGATGTCGCGCTTGATGGACTCGGGCGTGTCGTTGGGAAAACCGAGGATGTAGCCTGCATAAGTGACGGCGCCCACGGCTTTCCAGGCGAGCAAGAGCTTTCGATATGCGGTAATCCTGTTCTGCCGCTTCTTGGCCGCAATCAACGTATCGGGATTGACGCTCTCAATGCCGATGAAGACCCGGGTTACGCCCGCCTTCGCGCATTTTTCGACGAAGTTCGGGATCTCGTGACAAAGCGCGTCGACCTGAATCATCAAATTGACGCAGACGCCCTCCTCCGCGCGAAGCTTTATGATGCGGTCAAGGATGGGCTCCCAATCCTTGTTGCGCGCGAGATTGTCGTCGGTGATGAAGAAGCGGTGGACCCCCTCTTGCCAATTCTGACGAATGATGCGCTCGACATCGTCGGGCGAACGCCGCCGCGATTTTCGCCCCTGCACGTTGATGATCGTGCAAAACGAGCATTGATAGGGGCAACCGCGGCCGGCGTCGAATGTCGAATAATTGCCCGCGGTCCGCGCGACGTGCTTGCGCGGCAGAAACGGCGTAGGCGCGGATTGTATCGAGGGAAGGCCATCGAGATAATTGTAGATCGGCCTCAGTCGCCCGCCCGCCGCGTCGCGCAAGACGGTGTCGAGCCGCTCTTCCGCCTCGCCCGCAAAAAGGCTCAGGCCCAGGTCAAGCGCCTCCTGAATGTCGGGCTGCGTCTCGGCGAGCATCGACAGGCAGCCGGAGACGTGAAACCCGCCGATCATCACGGGTATGCCGGCCGCCCGCAATGGGCGCGCAATGTCCATGGCGCGAGGAAATTGGTTCGATTGCACGCCGACGAGACCCACAAGGCCGAAGCCGCCATGACGCTTCAGCAGAGCGATGATCTTCTTCGGCTTGATCCGCGTATTGGTCTCATCGACCGGCGTCACATCGATGGAGACGTCGGCTCCCAACACTTGACGCTTCGCCGCGTCGATAGCGAGCCCATAGAGCGCCGCCAGCGAATTCGACGGCATGATCGAGCGGAACCACTGGATCACGTAGCCGTCGTCGTCATAATGCGAAGGCTTGATCAGGATCAATTGGAAGCGGCGACCCACTCGAGCGCTGTCGGACATATCTGGGCGGCCTCGTGGTCCCGTTTCCGGAGCATCCGTCGCTAGCCGCCCTTTTTTGTCAAGCTTGGGCGCCGCCGGGCGTCGGAGGTTTCGAGCGGATCGCCCTCGTCATCGAACCTTGCGGCGGCCGGCGGCAGCGGCGCCATGCCGACCAGGAAACGGGTCGGCGCGAAGGGTCGCACGAGCCAATGATAGATGGCGAGCGTGGCCGTCGTCGCCGCCAGCCAGATCAGAATGACGTGCACGCCCACGGGAAAATCGAGGCGAATTACCGCCGCGCCGATCAGCAGCAGCGGGACGTGGTGCAGGACATAGACCGGAAGCGTCGCCTCCGCGAGATAGCGCATGACCGGGCCGTCTGGCGGCGCGTGGCCGGACGCAAAGCCCAGCGCGGCGCCGCTGACGCCCCAGGCGGTCGCCGCGACGCACAGAGCCATGAGCGGCGATTCCGCCCATAGCGCGACGCCGGCGAATCCGCCGAGCCCGACCAAGGCGAGCCCTGCGGCCTGGCTACGCAATCGCCGCTCGAAGCCTGGCCACGCGGCCGTCATGGCGCCGGTAAGGAAGCAGAGCCCGAAGAATGCGACATCGACCCAGTCAGTGAGTAGGTTTGGCAGGAACGGCCAATAGCCGCGCAGGCCGACCAGCAGGCAGGCGATCGGCAGCGCGGGGAGATAGACGACCCAGGCGGGGGGGACCGCCGGCGAGCGCGGGCGGCGCGCCAACCCCGCCAGCACGGGCAACAGCACCACGGAAATCAGGAACAAATAGGCCAGGAACCACAGATGCGACCACGTCAGCAGATTGAGGCGTCCGAAATAGCGCGGCAGGAACGCGACGAAGTCGATCTGCAGCTTCGGCGCGAGACGGAAGCCCCGCAGGCCGAGATCGCGGCCGCCAAGCAGCTCCACATATTTGATGATCGGCCCGAGAAGCACGATGCCGGCGGCGAGCGGCACAAGGAGGCGCCCCACCCGGTCGCGCAGGAACTGGCCGGGCCGACGGCGGCGCAGCGACACGACCGCCGACCAGCCGGCCAGCACGAAGAAACAAGGCATCGCGGTGAAGTGGAGGAACTCGTAAAGCAGCGAGGCGGCGGCCGAGGGCGCGGCGCTTTTGAGGTGGTAGCGCGGCTCGTCGGAGAAAATAAGCAGCGCGTGCATAAGGATCACCAAGCCGCAGAGGACGACGCGCAACAGATCGATGTCCGTGCGGCGATCGCCCACCCCGACGCGCGGATCGGTCTCGTCGAAATGACAAGATAGGGTTAGATTGCTAGCATTGTCGGTCGTGGCAGGCATCCCCCAATTTCCGGCCGGCCTCCCGGTTATGAGGCGATCATGGACGACAATCCCTTAGGCGGCGATCCCGCCCTTGCGCCCGTCTCGTCGCGGTTCTCGCATTCCCGCTTGGCGGTTCGCGCGATTTTCTTTTGCTGTCTAGACTGCCCACCGTCCAAGTACGATTCAGGAAAGCCGTCTAAATGCTAAATTCTGGTCAAATCAATTGTCCAGTCAGATCCGTAATCGCGGATAAGTCGCGATACAACATAAGAAACACGGATGAAATCGACGGTGTTTGCCACAACCTGAATAGCATTGTCGAAGAAATTATTTCTACAGAGGGGCTTTTCGCCGGGGGAAGCGCACGTCATGCCTTCCTCACATTCGCCACTCCTGAATACCAGTGGGGGGTGATCGCCTGGTTGCGATCCCTGCGACGGGTTTCCGACAAACCCGTCTTTCTGCTCGTCTCGCGCGAGATGCGCGTGCCGGCGGATATCAAGGGCGTCTATAGGATCATCGTGCCGGCGCTTTACGACGATGAAGCGGTGTTCAGGCGATCCGAGTTTCAGCATGTGCTGAGCAAATTATGGATTTTCGCGCTGTCGACGCTCGATCGCATCTTCTTCGCCGACGCGGACTGCATTTTCCTCAAGTCCTGTGACGAGCTGTTCGATCGCTCCGGCTTTCTCGTCTGCCCGGACTATGTTCTGTCGCGTAAAGAGGACAACAACTTCAATGCGGGCGTTATGGTCTTCGACCCGAATGAGGCGTTGCGTCGCCGCGTGTTCGGAAACATCGCCGCCGTGTCCTCCGAGGATGGCGGGGATCAGGGCTATCTGAACCCCATTCTTCGCGACGATGTCGTTTTTATCGATGAGAAATATAATTTACTTCGACATTTCCACTATTTCTCAAATGGCTCCGCCAACGATGGCATACGTATCGTTCATTTCATCGTCAAGAAGCCGTGGGTGCTGCAATATACTGAGATTACCGATGCGATGCTCGTTGATCTTGATGATACATGGACATCTTTTCTTTCGAATGACGAGCGCAGTCAGCTCATTGCCGAATGGCGGCGCAGCATATTCCATATCAGCGAGCGGCGTCGATTTGAAACCGGGGGATTTCCGATCCCGTATGACCTCGAACGAAGATTGCGGGCGAGGCTTCGGCGACTTTGGATAGCGGCGCTTATCGAAACCGCCGCATTGTTAATTCTGTTCGGGTTCGTACTCTCGCACTTCTGGAGATGAAGAGTGCCAATCGTCGAATTGACGCTGGAATCAGCACGCGTAGCCGCCAAGTTCAAAATGGACAATATGGGTGGCCTCGACTACGTGATCGAATTGGCCACTCGCTCCGGCCTTGCGGGATACGAGAGGCCATATCCAGAATTCATGGCTCAAGCCCTGCAACACCTGAAAGGCTGCTTTCTGGACGTCGGCGCCAACACGGGCCTTTATGCGCTCCTGGCGGCGGCGGCCCGACCGAATGTTCAGGTGCACGCCTTCGAGCCCTTGCCGGCCATCTCCGACATTCTGTCGCGCAATGTGGGCTTGAATCCATCGATCGAACCGCGCATCCGCGTGCACCGCATCGCCTTATCGGACCGCACCGGCAAAGCGACATTTTATGAAACGATCAATCCGTACGGGCTTTTCTCGACGAGTTCGGGGCTCAATGAAGCCTTCAGCCGGAAGCAAGGCGAGACGCGCAGGCACGAAGTCCCGACGATCACCGCGGACCAATGGTGCGCGCAAAATGGCGTGACCGAAATCGCCTTCATGAAAATCGACGTCGAGGGATTTGAGCGCGAAGTGATTGCCGGCTCCCAGAATGTCATCGCGACCCAGCGGCCGGTGATTGGCCTGGAGCTGTTGGGCGACGCCGATTTTGAATATTTTTCGCATTTCATAAAGAGGCACAGCTACATCGATTGCACCCTGACGCCCGGGCGGCTGCAGTTCGGAACGAGGCCGATTTTTGTGCCTGACGGCTGGAACCACGTATTTTTGCCCTCGGAGAGACGGGACCTTGCGTTGCGCATCGCCGAACTTCTGAGTCTCGATGTGCAGGCTTGATATGGCGGGTCGACGCTGGATAGGTCGCCATCGGCATGGACGCCTGTGGGAGCGGATGCAGTCCCCATGAGATATTGCGTCGTCGGAGCCGGATTCAGCGGCGCGGTCATTGGGCGGGCGCTTGCCGAGGCCGGGCATAAGGTTCTGGTGATCGACGAACGCCGCCACGCCGCCGGCAATTGTCATTCGGAGCGCGACGCGCAAACCGGCCTTGGTAGTCGTTCGCGAAAGCATCGAAATAAATCTACGGTATCCCGGGGCATGGGTTTGGCCTGAGAGGATGAAGCGCAACGGGCGGCCGAGCGCGTCAGTGAGCATATGAATTTTAGTGGTCAATCCTCATCGGGAACGCCCCAGAGCCTGATTTTGGTCCCCCTTTTTCGATCGCAGCCTGCTGATGGGCGCGAACCAGAGTCGTGTCGAGCATGAGTATTCGTTGTTGCGGTCTTTGGTGAGAGCTTCGAAGACGCGCTCCCAGACGCCAGCCTTGGCCCAGCGCGAAAAGCGGGGGTGTGAACGCTCTTCCACTTGCCGTATCGCTCGGGTAGCTCATGCCAGCGGGCTCCTGAGCGCAACACCCAAAGAACGCCGTTCATGAACAACCGGTTATCGGCAGTGCGACCTGGATCGCCGGTCTTGCCGGGAAGCATCGCCTCGATCTGTCGCCATTGCGCGTCGCTAAGTTCGTATCGTTTGACCATGCCTCATGCCTCGAATCAAATGGACCCGGAACACAAGGAAGTGGGAACCTAATCCCATCGACACGATGGCAATCCTAGGTTTCCTCTGTTCCACATGGGACGGATGGGGCGGCGTCATGAACGACTCCCGCGAAGCCGCCCTCGAAGGGCGAATCGCCGCTCTGGCACACATGCGGGTCGCTGCGGCGCTCTGTGGCTAAGGGCTCGCGACCATGGTCGCGGCCGACTTTATAGGCGACAGGCGAATGGATTGCGCGGAACCGCAGCAAGCGGTTCGCGGCAGAGGTGCTTTGGCAGATGGCGGATGACGCATGCGCGGCGGTGCCGGGCGAAGATGCAGCTAGCCTCGCGTCAATGCACCGACGATGGCTTTCTTCTCGTTGCTCTCGGCGACGTTAGTGGCCCGTGAGGCGTTGTCACGTTAGCGACCGGATATCGCGAAAATCAGCGCCGCGAATGTCGCAGACGCGGGGCGGCCCATGTCACTCGGCGTCTATGGAAGCTCTATTCCGTGCCGCCTTAGACCCGCAACACGCTGCGCCGGCGGCGTCGCAAATGACGGTTGCTGAGCTCCCGCAAACCTATGCGGGCCGACGCTGGCTGCGTCGTGGTAGGCAGGCCTGAGCGCAATAAGGCCAGCAGCCGCGGCGATTACAATCGCCACGATGATAGATGCGATTAACTGACGACGCGCCACCGATTGGACCTCAGTCCCACTGAGGCCAAATCCGATGCCTTCTTCTTCGAGACGTTCAACGCTTTCCACTTCTGTTGACCTCTCCGTCTCTAACGCTGCATAAGAAATCCTCGGTTCCCGGCATACCTCGCGTGCGTCCTCAGTCGTCATCAATTAGTGCTTGCGACCTTGCGACGAGCCCTCATTGGTCAACTCGAAATGGTCGTATTTCAGATATGGTTCGGTCGCACGAATTCTCTCGATCGCCTTCTGCAAACCCCGCAACTTCTCACCATTATGCCCTGGCGTTTCTGGTCTCAGCGGCAAATCAGTGACGATCCGTAGGATCTGCCCGCGGTGGTCGAAGCCTTCGACCGCGCCTAACACGTGCGGCAATTCTGTGACTCGCATCGAACGCGCCTTCCTTTGCGGTAGGCGGGCCGTCGAGCTTTTGGAGCGCCACTCGACGGCCCTGGCCGGCGGGAATAGGGGGAACCCCGTGCGGTTGAAACATAACGACTAAAATTTTCGCGGAATTTCAAGGTTAACAATGTGTTATGGTGAACGGCAGCAAAGGCGCCGAGCCCCGACACGAAGCCTTCAAATACTCGCGCTATCGTTTCCCATGGCTCCCCATGGGGCTTCTCGCGGGCTCCCCCCGTCCCCCAGTTGGCCCGCGAACTGCGAAACGATTGCTGCCGGCCATGTCGGCGGCGGCGGTCGTTTCGCCTTTCATCGCCAAAAGCGTCACGCCGTCCCGCTCCACCATCGCCACCATCTTGGGCGACTCAAAACTCACGGCCCTCGACGATCCTCGCCTTCCCCAGCAAATCTTCGCTGGTAATCGTGATCTTCGCCAGAGGCCGCACTGGGTCGAATTTTTCACGCGCCAGCAGCTCGAAAAACTCTCTGGCCGCGTCGAAACGAGCCAAATATCGGCCGTCCGCCGGCGCTCGGCCCGAGCCCTGAATTGCCGCCCGGATGGCTAGAATTCGAACGATCGTATGGTTGTGCATCATGGGAAAATGCACGCCCTGCTCATTTTCGTAGGCGGAACTATTGACGTGAGCGAGCGTAAGGCTGCCGACCGGGGCTTTTTCGGTGTCATGGATTTGGTGAGCTTTGAAGACGGTTTTGCGGGTAAGTCCAGGGTCGGGAGCTGTCGGCAACATCTTTTCACTTGGAACATTTACCGGCCTGCCCGGCGAGGCCGCTTCGCGGTGCTCCTGCGCTGCCTCGTATTCATTGGCCACGTTCGCAAATCGCTCTGCATCCGAAAGCGCCTTCCGGCCACTGTCTGTTATCACGATCGACAGGTCGGATACGCTGGTAGACGTGATTTTGACATAGCCTTCCGCCTCCAACTCCGTGCAGAAACTGGGCACGCGACCGGTGCGCGACATCGGTCTTTCTGTGAGCTTTCGAAGTAGCAGAACCTGTATTTTCGTCGGGCGTGTCACATTCATTTCCTCACCCTTATCACAGCTCGTTGTCGATGAACGACCGTCGCGCTGACCGTTAGCCTATTAGCCGGGAAGGTCGTAAGAATGCAGTCGAAGGATGGGCTTTCCCTCCTGTGCGCCATCCTTAGGATCGATGCCTCTCTCGTCGAATTTCGCGCTCGCCACCTGCTCGAGCAACGCTCGATTACTTTCCGCGATATCAGTCGCGTTGAACCGATCAGCGATTTGACTAGGGTGGTCGAGATCCTCGATACATTCGTATGTGGCGATCACCCAGACGAAATCGTCGCGGCGGGAATCTGCAACTTGCACCCAGACGCCAACGGTCCAAGGGGTGCTCGCAATCAAAATCACCGGACGGCTTGTTGAAATAAGCGGCATTAGTCCTGGGCGGCGGTTTCGCATGCCACTCAATCACCTAGCGGGGAGCAAGTCCAATCGGGTACTCTGCGGCCGGCGGAGACCATCGCGAGGGCCGGCCTTGTCGCGTTGTCGAGCAACGAACGCGAGAGGCCTGGGTCTTGCTAATTTTGAGCAGCCGCAACGGCCGCGCACCGCTTGTCCTTCGCCGCAGCTCGGAGCTTCGGTGCGTTTGGTTTATGGAAGCGCTGCATCTTGCATTCCCTTCGGCGGGTAGGCTGATGCGAATATTCGGCCCGATTGCTCTTCCATCTATCGCGCTCGTGGCAGCTCTCGATCCTGAGATCGCAGTCCGCTGCGCCATAGGACCGCAAGTCGCTTGGTTGGTGAGGGCGAGTCCACCACTGCTTAGTTCGACAACTTGACAAGGCGCTCCAAACAGCGCGCGCCTTCCTTTTTTGCGTTCTCGCGAAGGGGGGGCGCCCCGAGGAAGAAGCGGCTGACCGGATTAATATGCCTTTACAAATGGCCGCGATCATCTTTGCATCGATCATGAGACCAAGTTTAGCTAGAGCGTTACGAATGAACTATGGTTCGATAGCGATCGTCCTTCTATTGTTGACGATTGCCAACGGGAGCGCGGTCATCGCGAAACGGATTTTGGGCGACAGATTCGCGTGGCCTGTCGATGGCGGCGCTCGGTTCATCGATGGCCAGCCGTTCTTCGGTCGTTCCAAGACGATTAGAGGATTCTTGGCTGGCGTCACGCTCACGGCGATTGCGGCGCCGTTTGCCGGGGTCGACTGGCGGGCGGGCGCACTCATTGCTTTCGTGGCAATGTCCGGGGATCTACTTTCGAGTTTCATCAAGCGGCGGATGGGCAGGGAATCCAGCAGCAGAGCGGTGGGCCTCGACCAGATTCCGGAATCCCTCTTTCCTGCGCTTTTGGCGATTCCTGTTATCGGCATCACCTCGGCTGATGCCGCGGCGATCACGATCTTGTTTTTTGTGGGCGCTCCGATCGCGTCGCAGGTATTTTACGCGCTCAAAATTCGGGACCGCCCTTATTGAGCGTCATCATATGCCGATGACCAGACGATGGAGCGTGATCTCCGGAGCGCAGTTGAAGCGGACAGGAACGACGGACGAACCCGCGCCGGCGGATGTGTACCCAGCCATCTTAGCGTATCTCCACGCGCCCTTGCCCATCGATCGTGGCAATTCAGCTTCGAGGATAATTGGTACGCCGCCTGGCAGGCAGATCTGTCCGCCGTGGGTGTGCCCGCTCAAGAGCAGGTCGAAGCCAGCGTGGGCCGCCTGCCGGTAAATCTCCGGCGTATGCGAGAGAAGGATCGAAAACGCCTCCTCGGGGATTCCCAGCGCGGCTTTCTCGATGTTGTCGACCCTATAGAAATGCGCGTCGTCGATGCCCGCGAGATAGATCTTGGCGTCGCCTCGTTGGATAGCGACGTGTTCATTGAGCAGCATGCTCATGCCCATATCCTCAACGTCGGGCACCATTCGGATGCTGTCGTGATTGCCGAGAACGCCGTAGATGTCGCCCTTAATCACCTCCCGCAATTCGCGAAGGGTCGCAAGACAGCTTTCGAAGGCGCCGAACGTCTTCCCTCGATAATCCCCTGTCAAGACGCAGAGATCGTATCGAAGCTCGCGCACAAGACGAATTACCACGTCCATCGCACGCAGGTTCATGTCGGCGTGCAGATCGCTTAATTGGAGGATGGTGAATTGCTCGAACGCCGCGGGCAGGAGACCCGCCGCGACATCGTTCTTGCGCACCTGAATCTGCTGCGCATTGGCGCGACCCCTCCAGTACATTCCCGAAACACGCAGAACGCCCTCGATGATCGCTTGCGAAGCGGGCATATTCTCCAGATGCAGGAAATTGAGCCCTTGCCCGAACGCTTGCGCCTCGTGGTCCGCCTCAATTCCCAAACGCTGTTTGGCGTGGATGCCGCCGAGACGTGACGCGAGCCTTCTCTCGATTTCATCCGCGGTAAGGAACTTCACAGCCGTCACGCCTTCTCGATCCCTGTTGGCGGACATTCTGTCCGAATTGCGAAAGACTCGTCGGCGAACATCTCGGCCGAGCGCTTGTCCATTCGGCACCATAGCGGATGAGAGCGCAAGCCTCGCCGCGCGGCTCCCCGGCGCGATCTGCCAGTGATCGCCTCTTGTCCGCTGGCGCGACGATTGCGCGGCGGTCCAAACCGTAACGGGGTTTGTCACAAACTGACGCTGTCGCCAGATGGCGCAGCCAAGGGGTCTTGCAATGTCGATCGTTGTAGGTATTCCGCCGTCCCATAATGAGAACGCAATTGATAGCCGCGATTCAGGTGCACCGCGAGCACGGATTGCATTAGCGCCCATTGTCTTTATCGGGATTGGCGCTTTGGCGACGTTTTATTTGGCGGCCCTGATCATTTGGGGAATATCGATACTGCTGGGGATATTGTAGCGTAGGATGTCGCCGAGCGGCCGCGATCGGCACATCACTCGTCATTCGCCAAATCACGCCGATCCGCTCTTTTCACGAGCTATATGCTGCGCAAGCAGCGTTGGCGTGGGCGTCTCATCCAAGAACCTACCGCTCTCCTGCAAGGCTTCTGTTAGAGGATAGTTGTGACGCTATGTGCCGGGAGGAAGGCTCAAAAGACTGTCCTTCTTCGTCGCATCCGGCTGAGTCCTGAAGCCTCGCCGATCAGAAACGCCTCGTCAGCGCCACTCGCCTTGCAACATAGACGAGGATTTGGCGTGTCAAGAGGCTGTTTGCGAGCAGCGCAATTTATGGCCTTATTTTTCGGGACAGAAGTCAGGGCGGATGTACCAACGTAAGGTTTGTCCACGTTCCAATATGACGGTAGTTGCATCGCCCCCTATTCCTGGCTCATTTCCCCAATTGATCATGGCTTGGACATAACCGGTGACACGAAGTGCAGCTTTATCGGCTTCGGTCTGCGCGCCATGGCTAGCGCCGATATTGGCATTAAGCTGTTTGCTTCGAGGTGTCGACTGGGAAAACATCTCGTCAAATACATCGGCCTTTATGCTTCTTCTGAACGGCTCTGCTGCGACACCTTGTTTGCGAAATCTGAAATAAAAATGTCCGTTATTGAAATCTATTTCGGTGAAATCTGCAGCAACGCTACCGTCACGGTCGATGCCGAAAAAATATCCAGTTCCGTATTGCCCTTCAGGTGGCAATGTCATAGTTTTATCAATAAAATATACTTTATCTAATTCTTCTGACGCTATATATAGGAATTTTTGCGCAATAGCGTCGGGTTCTTTTGAATAATTCATAATGCTTTGATAGGCTCGCGTGGCCATGTTCTTTACGTCAAGAGCAATAGATCCGTTGTTTATAACGTAATCATTACCTACGAAGTAAGCAAAATTTGTATCCCCCAAAATGACAATTTTACAATATTTGTCGTCAACAAAAATAACGTCGCCAGTACCGTTAGGTTTCGAAGAAGCGGTAACCCTACTGTCAATGGAGGCGGCGATATATTTATCGTCAACGATGAACGAATAATAAGTCCCCGTGTAAAATTTTGCCGTGTCGGCTAAGCTGACGTTAGAAAATGCACAGCAAAAAATGAAATTTATGCACAGATTAACAAGAACTTCGCTGTGACAATGTCGACGGACAACGGATTGACAATTTACGATCCTGCTCACACTTACGTTGAACGTAAGCCAGATTGTTGGGAGATGTTTGAAAGGGATGATCCACGCAAGACGATACAATGGCAACATCTGCCCCTCCGTGAAAGCCCTTAATTCTTCAAGGAAGGAAGGCTATCACGCGCCAACGTGTCTTTGCCAATAACCGCAGAAATCGACGCTCGGCCTGTACTTCGCGCCCCATGAAGGAAACCGAAGCGCCTTGGGTCGGGAAGGTTTCCACGCTGGCTCCTATCCATGATGTGACTCCGCGCGCGATTCTACGCAACGGCTTCGGATATTTTTTTGACGGCTTCGGGGGCGGCGCGCCCGCGACTGCATGACCGCTGCGCCACAACACCGCATTTGAACGGGAAACGAAGGTTCACGAGCCGGACGCGCCCCAACATTCCGAAAGGTCGCCAATAGAGCTGGCGCGAGGTCGGAGCATCTCCAATCCGCCTCCCCCGCATTATTATTTGCGCCCTCTCAAGCCCCCGGAAATGACAAATTCGCTTTCATCGATTATCGAGCGTTTGCGCCACCCCTCGGCTCGTCGCTTGTTAGCATAGATTTCGTCAAGCGCATTGCGACCTTCGGCGCTTTCCCATTCGATCGTCGCGGATTTTTCACTCGCACCTGTCTGGGCGCTCGCGTCGGCGCGTTGCGCGACGCGCGTAGGGCGATTCTCATTCTGCGCAATCGGGAACTCCTCTTGGGCCAACATGATCCGCCACGCTCAGCCGCCCAGGAGTCATTTTTGTGGCGACATCCGGCACTGATGCGCCTTGGCCGGGGCAGGTTCCACACCTCTGGAAACGCCGGCAAGTTTAATGGATTGCGCGTAATTGGCTTCGTTCTTCCAAGATCGCGGGCGCCGACGAACCAAAGCAAGCAAGCCGGTAGGATCGGCGGCGCACAATTAAGCCATAAAATTTTGATATCGTTGGCATTTATGAAACATATGTCAATCGGCGTCCATGCGCGCCGAAACACAGCCAGGACGGGCGCATCGTCGCTGAACACGCCCGCAGCTACGGCCGCGGCGAGACGATCTATGACCCCTGGCAATTGCGTGACGGTTCTGGCTCGCAAGCCGGGCGCGTTGCGCAAAGGCGCGCCGTTCAAGGACTGGCTGCTACCGACGGCGATCGAAAAAATGCGCCGGAAGCTCGCCGATTCCGAGGACGGCGATCGGCAGATGGTCGCCATCCTAGCCGCGGTGCTCAGCGACGGTTTGCCGGCCGTGGAAGCCGCTTGCGCCCAGGCAATATCCGAAGGCGTCCATTCGGCCGACGTGATCATCAACATCCTTGGACGCCAACGCGATCCCGGACTTGTGGCGCCGATCTTCACCCCGGGCACGCTGAGGCTTCGGCATAAGCCGGTCGCCGACTGCGCCCGCTACGATCGACTCATGAGGGCATGACGATGGAGCGAACCGAAGTCCTCGATATGATGGGCGACCTGAAGGTGTATGGAATGAAGAGCGCCTATGGATGAACCGCTCGCCACGGCGCTCAAGCGCAAGCATGAGCCGCAACAGTTGGTCGGCGGTCTGCTCAAGGCCGAGATATCGGAGAAACAAGCCCGGTCGATTAAATACCAGCTGTCTATCGCCAAACTGCCATTGGCCAAAGACGTCGACGACTTTGCGTTCGCGGACACACCGATCAATGAGAATCTCGTTCGCGATCTCGCCGGCGGCGCCTTCATCGCGCAGCAACGCAATGTTGTCCGGTTGGCGGAACCGGCACGGGCAAGACGCTCCTCGCCATCGCCATCGCCATCGCCCGTAGTGCCTTCGCTGGGGGTTTCGAGGCCGTTTCTTAACCACCGTCGATCTCGTCAATAGGCTCGAGGCCGAAGCGCGATCAGGCCGCCAGGGGCGGCTCGCAGATTATCTGACTCGTCTAGGCTTCGTCATTCTAGCATTACAGTTGCATAAATTTTC
>Ga0302324_100000403_pt1 | contig 117029 bp, 113 predicted proteins | sample Palsa_T0_1_FD_201949 | JGI IMG/M metagenome (GOLD analysis project Ga0302324, IMG submission 201949) | Peat permafrost microbial communities from Stordalen Mire near Abisko, Sweden - Palsa_T0_1 | ecosystem: Environmental > Terrestrial > Soil > Palsa > Peat permafrost | place: Sweden: Abisko... | reverse complement strand
GATCGCCCTGACTCAGGCCGGAATGCAGGAATTCTCGGAGGAGGATGTCCGGCGCGCTTATCTTCGGGCGGGCGTACGGCCACCAAAAGTCGTGGCACAGGCACTAAGAGACGCAAAGAATAGGGCTGACTATATCGAAGCGGGCAGCCGGAGAGGTCTCTATCGCCTGTCGCACTACGGCGACACCTTCGTAAGATTCGACCTGCCACATACGTAGACCGTCGACCCGGGTCGGAATCCGGAATGGTGCTTGCTTGGATGCTAGACTTAGTCACAATATCGTATGCATAGCTAGCCATGATGTATGTTGACAACGTCTGCTTGGGTCTGGCATAATTTGTTAGGATTGGAGGTTGGATATGCCAGAATCAAAAGTTGAGTTCGGTGTGGGGTCGATCCTTTTTCGCGGCGAGGGCTCGGAGAGTTGGCTCTCGGCGGAACTTGACAAAGCAATACAACGCATCCCGGATCTTATGAGGATTGCTCCTTCGCCAGCTATCAGCAATGGCGGCGCTGGCACGGGGCTACCCCAGAAGCCGGCGGGGACGCTCGCCGCATTTCTCAAGATGAAGAATGCCACGAGCAATCAGAATCGGAAATTCCTATCGGCTGCAGTTTGGCTGCATGATCGAGACAAGAAAGATCGCCTGACAACCGGGGACGTGACGAAAGCACTCTCAGACAATCAGCAGAGTCGGCTCGGAAACGCATCCGATTGCCTAAATCAAAACGTTGGCAAGGGTTTTTGCGAAAAGGACGGCAAAGGCTTCTATGTCACTGAGGAAGGCCGCGCAGAGGTTGCCTAAGACTAGAGTCTCTGAACGTCGCTTTTTCGAAAGATGAAGGATAAAGTCAACGAGTTCGTGGACCTGTTTCCCAACTTCCACTCTCTGGGCCCGACGGCGCAGATTGTCCGCCTCGCCTATTTCCACGCGATTGAAGAGGCTCGGGAATCCGTGAACAAAAATGAACTCGACCGCCTCTTCAAACTCGCCGATGTCCCTGTTCCAAAAAACCTGCCGCAGCTCCTAACGTACCTTTGCGGCAAGGGCCAAAGATTGATCAACGCCAACGGTGAGTTCAGCCTCCGGCGAGAGGTCCGGAAAGAGATCGAACAGGAGGTGCACGGTCTTCGCGGGTCGGCGACCCCGCCAAGGCTGGACGGCGGCTCACCGTTTGATTTTGCGGGCAGGGTTTTTACCGACGCAAAGGTTGGAGCGCTGTTAGACGAGCTGAAAAAGTGCTATCCACAAGAGTGCTGGAACGCATGCGGCCTGCTTATCCGGATTGTGGTCGAGAGAACGTTGGACGCCGTTGACGCAGTCATCAGGGCGAAAAGTGGGCTCAGAGACAAAATCAACGCGTGCAGGGGCCTAGGTACGCTCTCAAAGAGTCTGCGAGAGGCTCTCGACGGTCTCCAAGGGGCCAAGATAATCGGGGACATAGCCGCGCACCATTCGAAGATTCTCCTAGACAAGCCCGACGTCGATCTCGTGCTTCCTGCGTTTCGAGTGCTCATCAAAGAAGTCAAAGCGATATAGAAGGAAACTCCAGCCCGCCTCGCGTGTCGAACACAACCAAAAATCAAAATCCCCACCTGTCGCGAAGAACGCGACAAGGATGGGGCCGGGTGCCCCATCCTTTGCGTTCTTTGCAAAGGGTGGGATTCCACCAGCGCCAGCCCACGGAGCCTTAACTCTTGCGGGACGTCACCGAGTGCGGAAGATTTCCCGGTTTCGCCGAAAACACAAAGGGCGGCTTCGCAGCCGCCCTCAAACTTTCCTAAGCAGAGAGCTTAGGTTCGCACCTTCACTGGGAGTCTCTCGCCGCAGGCAATCCGTGTCAAGAAAGAATCGGCCAGGAGAAGTAACTTTGGGAGACGCCCCGGTGAGACTCGAACTCACGACCTCTAAGGTGCGAACCTAAGTGCTCTATCCAGGCTGAGCTACGGGGCCATTTTCCTGTGCCTACGCCCACCCCAGAACCTGTTCTCGCACCACGCGTTTTCAGTCCACGACAGCTCCCGAATCCATTCTGCATGAGAGGCCCAGCTCCTGCAGACTGTCTGACGAGAAATCTTTCATGGAATTCCCGACCCGGGAATTTCAAGGATTCAATTGGAGCTAAGAGCCAAGAGCTAAGAGCCAAAAGCCGAAAGCTAGCAGCCAGAAGCTCTCCCCGCTATACTTTCCCTATATGTCCTCGAAGACGTTCTACCTCGAAACCTTTGGCTGCCAGATGAACGTCCACGACTCCGAAAAGGTTGTGGGGACGCTGCTGCAGGAAGGCTATCGGCAGGTGGAGACGGTCGAAGAGGCCGACCTGGTGCTCTACAACACGTGCTCCATCCGCGACAAGGCGGAGCAGAAGGTGTTTAACCGGCTCTCCGATTACAAGAAATATAAGAAGCAAGGCAAGACGTTCGGAGTGCTCGGCTGCGTGGCCCAGCAGGAAGGCGAGAAGATTTTCGAGCGCGCACCCTATGTGTCGCTGGTGGCGGGGTCGGCGTCATATCACAAGTTACCGCAGATGTTGCGGCAGTTGGAAGAAGCGGAGCTGCGGAGCGCCGCATCGAGCATCGCGATTTCGCCCACGACCGAGGCTGCCGCGTTTTCGAACCCAACTGCGGGTGCCCCACCCTTCGCGGTTTTCGAAGGGTGGGAATCGATGCTGCCGACAGCGATTGATTCGAGCATAGGCAAGCCAGCAGGGAAGCCGGCGGTGAAGTCCAGCGGCCAGAAGCCGGTCGCCGATAGCCTCGTCCGCATCACCGGACTCGACGACCGCGAGACCGACAAGTGCTTCGAGACCGAGTTCACCGCCCGCACCAATCCGCATCGCGGCTACATCACGATCATCGAAGGCTGCGACAAGTTCTGTGCATATTGCGTCGTCCCCTACACCCGTGGCAAAGAGCGCAGCCGGACTTCGCAGTCCGTGCTCGCCGAAGCCCGCCAGATGGCCGATCTCGGCTACACCGAAATTCAGCTGCTCGGCCAGAACGTGAATTCGTATAAAGATTCGGAAGGGAACTCGACTCTCAGGAAAACCTTCGCCGAACTGCTCGCCGCCGTGGGAGAAGTCCCCGGCATTCGCCGTGTGCGCTTCACCACCTCGCACCCCCGCGACTTCGGCCGCGACATCGTCGACGCCATCGACGCCGTCCCCACGCTCTGCGACCACGTCCATTTGCCAGTCCAGAGCGGATCGACGCGCATGCTAGACGCCATGCAGCGCCTCTACACCCGCGACCAATACCTGGAACGCATCGCCTGGATGAAGTCCGCGAAGCGCGAAATCAGCATCACCACCGACATGATCGTCGGCTTCCCCGGCGAAACCGAATCCGATTTCGCCGAAACCCTAAGCCTGCTGGACGAAGTCGGCTACGACGCCGTCTTCGCCTTCAAATATTCCCCCAGACCAAACACCCCATCGATAAAGTTAGAAGACGCCATCCCCGACGAAGAAAAAGCCCGCCGCCTCGACGTCCTAATGTCACGCCAGCGTGAAATCCAGATCACCAACTACAAGAGATACATCGGCGCAAAATGTGAAGTAATGGTCGAAGGCAAAAACGAAGCCCGGTCCCAATGGATGGCCCGAACCTCCCACAACAAAACCCTGAATTTCACGGCTCCAGCCGGAGCCGCGCTGAGTCCGGGAATATACGTACCAGTGCGCGTAACCGGCAGTTTTCCCAACTCGCTTCTGGGCGAATTGGTGGTATAAGAGTGGAAATTAGCAGGAGATCCCTATGGAAGTAGAAATGACCATCCGCGGCCTTTTGATGGATCCAGTGTCCAATATGCCGATTGTGGTGTTGAAGGATGTGGGCGGGGACACGGTGTTGCCGATCTGGGTGGGGGTGTATGAGGCGAATGCGATTGCGCTGGAGATGGAGAAGGTCAGCACGCCGCGGCCGATGACGCATGATCTGATCAAGAATGTGCTGACGGGCCTGGAGACGCAGGTGCATAAAGTTGTGGTGACGGAGCTGCGCGAGGATACGTTTTATGCGGTGATCTGGCTGGAGCGCGGAGGCGAGGTGATCTCGATTGATTCGCGGCCATCGGATGCGCTGGCGCTGGCGTTGCGGGTGGATTGTCCGATTTTTGTGGAGGAAGTGGTGCTGAAGACCTCGAAGCTGGCTTCGAACATGTCGGACCGGGTGACCAGCGACGAATTGCGGAAGTATCTGGAGGGGCTGGGGGACGACGATCTGGGGAAGTACAAGATGTAGATCGGGGTAGGTTGATGCTGCTGGTCGTGGAGTTGCATCATTCGCTGTAATTGACATCAGCCACTTGGCATGTCATCATGTCGGTGATATGCGCACCACTCTAAACCTCGATGATGATGTAATGGAAATGGTCCGACGGTATTCTGAAGCTCGATCTGTGGCTTTAGGAAAAGCCGCCTCGGAATTGGTAAGAAAAGGGTTTTCCACTCCGACTCCGACGCGAATTGTGAACGGGATCGTAGTCTTCGACGTTCCTCCGGATTCACCCAGAATCACTTCCGAGAGGGTGAAAGAACTCGAATCCGAGTTGGAATGACTGAACCGGAATGGCCGCCTATCTTCTGGATGTGAATGTTTTGCTGGCCCTGTCCTGGCCGGGACACCAGTTCCACGAGCGGGTGCAGAATTGGTTTGCAGGACATGCCCGGAAAGGATGGGCTACGTGTCCTATGGTCGAGGCGGGATTTGTGCGCATTCTGTCAAGTCCGGCATTTTCTCCCCAGGCAGTTTCGCCCAAGGAAGCGATCGACGCTCTGAAGTTCAATACAAAGCATTCCGCTCATCAATTCTGGCCGGATGATCTTCCTTTGGCAGACGCACTGGCAAAGTTGCAGCATCGAGGGCATCAGCAGATTACGGACGCTTATCTGCTGGCGCTGGCGATACATCATCGAGGCAAGCTGGCGACGCTGGATCAGGGAATTCGGGCGTGGGGAGCCGGGGCGGGCGTGGAAGTGATCGAGTAGTCAGGCCTTCTCTATTCGATTTACATAATACCTGTTATCGGACATTACAAGGGAGCGTGTAGTCGCGTGATTGCGGCAGTCCGCGGTCAGCGCCGGAACGCTTCCTGGGAAATCTGGCGTGGTCGTCAGGTCCGTGGGGGCAAGGGCGGTGGGAGCGGGAGATCCTTCCTCCGCCTGTAGAACGGCTCCGTCAGGATGACGCCCGACGCTATGCTGCTGACGGCACGCTACTGACGCTACACTACTGAAGCTTCGCGTACTCTGCCTTGGCTTGTTTCAGGATGGGGATTTCGGGGTCGGCGTCTTTCCAGAGGGTGAGGAAATCTTTGTAGGCGGCGAGGGCGCGGACGCGGGCGGCATCGGCATCCGCGGGCTGCCCCTGCGCTTGCAAAGTTGTCGCCTGCAAGGCATTGGCACGCGCCACTCCCAAATGAGCCAACGCTCCCGTCCAGCAGTTCCACACAATGCCGCTGTGGTCGATGATCTTCTGAAACTCGGCAGCGGCTTCTTTGCCCTGTCCGGCTGTAAGATACGCTTCACCGCGCTCATATGTTGGATAGAGGCACGAGACATAGTTGAGGAATGCAATGGACCCGTACTCCATGGGTGGCAGGGCGACCTGCAGATCGTTGAGCGCCTCCGACGGATTCTTGCGGTTCAGCGCCAGTTGCGCCCGGATCGCGGGCAGCCAGAGCGACTGCATCTGCGTGTCCAGGGGAAAGCGTTTGTTCAGGTTCTGGGCCAGCGAGTCCGCTTGCGCCGCATCGCCCGCCATGGCGAAGGCCAGCGCGGCTTCGACTTCGACGCCCTGACTGGTGGGAACCAGTTTGAGGGCCTCTGCTGCGGACTGCCGGGCTTGCACCGGATTGCCGAAGGCGGCTTCGCGCACGGCAGCGTTCTCCTGCCAGACCGCTCCGTTTTCCTTGCTGTCGGCCCGGATCGCCGAATCCACAGAATGCTTCGTCAGTTCCCGTGCCTTGCCGAGATGACCTTCGTAGGCCTGGGTATCGGAGGCGAGCGAAAGCCCGAAGTTCTCCTCGGCCTTGCCCGCGTACCACTGTTGCTGTTCCGCCATGGCGGAAGAGTCGGAGACAATGAAAGCAAGAGCGTACAAAATATTGTGACTAACGATATCATCCACCTTTCGCGCCTGCGCTTGCTGGACGTTCTGCCGCGCTTCGTCGAACCGCTGCAGGGCGAGCAGTTCGGTGGCGAGGTCCTCATACGCAGGGCCTCGCTCCGGATGGATGCGGAGGCCTTGTCGACCCGCCTCTATAGCCTTCTCATACTGTCCCTGTCCGAAGTACACGCCACCCAAGTTACCGTAAGCTGAGGCGTATCGCGGGTAGCTCTCAATCTCCTCCTGAAACGTCTGGGCCGCTTTGTCCAGTTCTCCGGTGACATTCTGATAGTAAGTAGCCGCGATCGCCAGCTTTTCCCGTTCGCTGGCATGTTCCCGCAACTGGAATGCCTTGGTGTAATAATCGCTGGCGCGGCTGGCCTCGCCGAGACCGGTGTAGTCGTCGCCCAGCGACGCGTAGCCCACGGCAAAATTCGGGTCAAGCTCGATGGCACTCTGGTCGTAAGGCAGGGCTGCAGCGGCGCCTTTCTCGTTGCTGGCCTTTAGTCCAAGGCTAAGCGCCTTCAGAGCTTCGAGCGAAGACGTGGTGGCCTCTGACAACGGAACATCTAACTTCTGCACGGTCGCCAGCGATTCGCCCAACTGAGTGCGCAGCTTTGCCGCCGCCTCGCCCAGCGCGTCCAGCACCTTCTCCTTCCCCGCCGCCGTCACCTGCTGCTCGGCCAGCGGGTCTCCACTCTGGCAATTCACCGCCTTCAATCCCAGCACATACTCACTGCCCAGGACGGCAATCGACCCGGCAATGTAGGCCTTGCTGCCCGCCCGCTGGCAAAGCTCACGCGCGACATCGGCCGTGAGCTTCGTGTCCGCCGGACGGGTCATCAATTTCAAAGTCGCTGCAACCTTGTTGTCGGAGAGCACGTTCAGAAACGGCGATTGGTTGAGAGAGACGCCGAGCGCGGTCTTGAGCGTGTCGTCGAATACTGGATCGCCGGCGCTGTTGGCGAAATCGGCGAGGACGATGGTGTCTTTGTCGGTGAGTTGGTGGGCGGTGAGTTGGCGGGAGCGGTAGTAAAGGCCAGCGGCGATGGCGGCGGTTAGTAAGATGGCAGCGGAAAGCCAGCCGAGCTTCGCTCGGCCTGAACGGGCAAGAGTGCCCGTTCCCACATGAGCCGTTCCCACATGAGGTGTTCCCGCATGAGCCGTTCCCGCATGAGTTGGGGCTGCTTCTTGAGGCGCGGACGGCCGCGGGGTTTGTGCGGGGATAGCCGTCCCTGGCTGTCCGGTCGAGCGCGGATCGACTGCTTCCCTGCTGCCTGCAACGGCTACGCTGCCGGAACTTGGAGCTTTGGCTCGTCCTGTTTCCGTATCGCGCTTCAGGCGTTGCAACTCGGAACGGATGTCGGCTGCGCTCTGGTAGCGGAGGTTCCGATCTTTCTCGAGCGCTCGGTTGATGATGTCTTCCAGCTTGGGTGGGATGTCGCGATTAAAGCGAATGGCCGGAGGCGGGTCGGAGTGCAGTATCGCGTCGAAGGTGAGCGCAGTGGTCTCGCCGCCGAACGGCAACGCTCCCGTTGCCATCTCGTACAGAACCGCGCCGAACGAGAACAGATCGGTGCGAGCATCCAGTTCCTTGCCCCGCGCCTGCTCCGGTGACATGTAGGCGACGGTGCCCAGTGTTGAGCCGGGATTGGTGAGATGGTCCGCGTCCAACGTCTGCGTGTTGAGAGACGCAACCTTGCTGGAAGAACTCGCTGCAACCGCCACCTTGGCGAGGCCAAAGTCGAGAACCTTGGCGTGTCCGCGCTTGGTCACGAACAGGTTGGCGGGCTTGATGTCGCGGTGCACGATGCCTTCGGCGTGCGCGGCGTCGAGCGCGTCGGCGATCTCGATGGCCAGCGAGAGGAGCAACTCGGTTTCCAGCGGGCGGTCGCCGATTTTATGTTTGAGCGTCAGGCCGTCCAGAAACTCCATGGCGATGAAGGCCTGCCCGTCCTGCTCGCCAATGTCGTAAATCGTGCAGATGTTGGGATGATTGAGAGCGGAAGCAGCCTGGGCTTCGCGCTGAAAGCGGGCTAGCGCCTGGGGATCGCGGGCAACCTCATCGGGCAAGAACTTCAGGGCCACGAAGCGATGCAGCCGCGTGTCTTCGGCTTTGTAGACCACGCCCATCCCGCCCCCACCGAGTTTCTCGACGATGCGGTAATGAGAGATGGTTTGGCCGATCATGAAGTCCGGCAATCTTAATCGGTGCTGCAAAAGCAAGTCAATGAAAGGGGCGACAGTGGGCACCGGAGCAATGCTTATTGGTCCACGTCTCGATTAACCCATGTCTCGCAAAGGGCGGAAGGCCTGGGGCACCCCGGAACGTCAGGCGGAATTCAGAACAAAATCAGAGGCGGCGAACAGGAGTGTCGGCGCCACAGAGGACTAGTTTGGCGTGGAATAGGGTGCCGGCTACGCGGGTGGCGATGGCGATGAGGTCGCGCTGGCCGGCGAAGACTTTGACGAGCCGGGCGCGGGAGACGTCGGGAAGATTGACGGTGCGGCCGCTGCGGATGCGGGCGGCGGTGGGTTCGTCGGCGGTGACGGAGGGGAACTGCGGGAGGAGTTTGCGGGGATGGATGAAGAGGGCTTCCAACGCTTCAGATTCCTCAACAGCAGGTCCCTCCACTCCGCTTTCCTTTCCCTTCGGGAAAGGAAAGCTCCGGTCGGGATGACGGAGAGTTTGGTCGGGATGACGGAGAGTTTGGTCGGGATGACGGACATCTGTCGGAGTACAGAGGTTGGCCACCTCATCGAGGGTGTGGGCGTCTTGCAGGGTGAATTCGGCTACGGAGGTGCGGCGGAGGGATTCGAGGTGGCCGCCGCAGGCGAGTTCCCTGCCCATGTCGTGCGCGACGGAGCGCATGTAGGTTCCGGAGGCGACGCGGGCGCGGAAACGGACGCGGTCGAGTTCGACGGCCAGGATTTCGAATTCTTTGATTTCGACTTGCACGGGCTGCAGGACGACTTCTTTTTGCTGGCGGGCAAGTTTGTAGGCGGGAACACCTTTAATTTTCTTGGCGGAGAATGCGGGCGGGGTTTGTTCGATGACTCCGCGGAAGCGCGCGGCCACGGCTTCGATTGCTGCTCGGCTCAGGCTGACAGCTTGCGGGGTGGTGGTGGGTTCGCCTTCGGAGTCATAGGTGTCGGTGGCGAAGCCGAAGCGGATGGTGCCTTCGTAAGTCTTTTCTGACGACGTATAGAACTGGGCCAGGCGGGTGAGGCTGCCGGTGACGAGTGGAAGCACGCCGGTGGCCAGGGGGTCGAGGGTGCCGAGATGGCCGATGGAACGCTCGCGGAGAATGCGGCGGGCGCGGTTGACCACGTCGTGCGAGGTGAGTCCGGCGGGCTTGTCGATGATTAGGACGGCGTTCATGAGGGAGAGAGAATTGAGAAATTTGGTAATTTAGTAATGGGGTAATTGAAAATCGAAGCTGCGGCCTCTTTCGGCTTTTGATTTTCAATTACCCAATTACTCAATTTCTCAATTACCAACTTTTACTGGCTCACCCAGTCTCTCATGTTTCCTATTAAAGACGATCAGCCGCGATACAGCACGCCGTATGTGAATGGGTTTTTGATTGTGCTGAATATTCTTATTTTCTTGTTTGAGGTTACGCTGTCCCCAGCCGGACTGAGAGCGCTGTTCGACCAATTTGCACTGGTGCCGGCGACTGTGACGGCGTTTCTAGGCGGGTCGACGCATTATCAAGGGCGACAGGTCGTACTTCCCTTCTTCACTTCAATGTTTCTGCATGAGGGGTGGGCGCATGTTTTGGGCAACATGTGGTTCCTGTTCATTTTTGGCGACAACGTCGAGGATTATCTGGGGCATTTCAAGTATCTGGCGTTCTATCTGTTGTGCGGATTATTTGCCGATGCCGCGCAGATTGCGTTCTATCCGCACTCGAGGATTGGAATGGTGGGAGCGAGCGGGGCGATTGCGGGAGTGCTGGGCGCGTATTTCATTTTGTATCCGGGGGCGCGGGTACTGACGTGGTTCTTTGTGTTTGTGTTGTATTTGCCTGCATGGGTCGTGCTGGGCGAGTGGTTCTTTCTACAATTTTATTCCGGGGCCACGATGTTTTCGGTCACCCACGGGCGGCGCGATGTGGGCGGCGTGGCAGTGTGGGCGCATGTGGGAGGATTTGTGGCGGGGCTGGTGATGGTGAAGATATTTGGGGAGCGGAAGCGGAGGAGTCCGTATGCCTACCGATAGAGATTGATGCGAGGCCCACTTCTCGCGCAAAGGGCGCGCGAGAAATGGGGCACCCTCGTCCGTGTTCGTCGTTACAAATCAAAATCCCCACCCTCTTTCGCAAAGGACGCGAAAGAAGGATGGGGCGTCCGGTTCATTCTGGATGATGAATCATTTTTTCGGGCGCGATTCTGGCGGGACCAGGCCGGCCAGGCGGTAGTAGCCCACCAGCTGACCGTAGTGTTCGCCGCTGTGTTCGATGAAACCGTAGGCTAGATCGCTGACTCGGTCGTATTGGTGGGCGAAGGGGTCGACGATCTGATCGGACATTCCTTTGTCGCCTTTGGCCTGGATGACAGCGGCTCCGTCGGCGAAGGATTTCTTGACGAAGGCGATGATGGCGGCTTTGTCTTTGTACTGATCGCGCTTCATCAGGGCCTCGACGTCGGATTTCTGGCCGGTTGCCGGGTTGATGAAGAAATAGTTGGCGCCGGCGGCGTGCGTGAGTTGTTCGGCGAAGCTGCGCTGGGCGGGCGTGGGTTTGAAATCGTATTTGTCTTCGGGGAAGTCTTCGGCCATGGCGATGAGTTTGCGGCCGATGTCGTTCCAGGAGTCGAGCAGGACTTTCGATGGACTGTCGGCGGGTTTGATGGGGGCGTCTTGTTTCATAGCGTCCTGGGACTGCGCGGGGAGAGCGCAGGCCGCGATCAGCAGGGCAGCAGCCAGCACGGGGGCTTTCATCATTTTCATTGAGCGTTCCTCCACGAATGGGATGGCGGTGGCAATTCTAGTTGGACTTGGCGGGGGCGGAAAGGTGAGCGGACGGATTCCGGATCGACTTTAATGCTCGGGCTTCCGCGACGGGCCGGTGAAGACTGAGATCCCTCTCTCCGCCTGAAGGACGGCTTCGCTCGGGATGACAATGGACTTTTAAGAATGCTAGAGGGTGCCGGTGGTGGGGAGAATTTCCAGGGACTCGACTGTCGCGTTGGTGGGTAAAAGGATGGCTTGGAGTACGGCTTCGGCCACTGTGGCGGGGGACATCATTTTTTGGCGGGGGGCTTCGGGCCAGAGGGTGGTCCAGATGGCGGTGTCGGTGGCGCCGGGGAGCAGGGCGATTACGCGGATGGCGCGGGGGCGAAGTTCTTCGCGGAGGGTGTTGGTGAGGCCGAGGGCTCCGTGTTTGGAGGAATTGTAGGCGGCGGAGCCGGGGAAGACGCGCGTCGCGGCGATGGAGAGATTGTTCACGATGGTGCTGCCGCGCTTCATGACGGCGAGCGCAGCTTGCGTGATGAGGAATGTGCCGGTCAGGTTGGTTTCAAGGACGTCTTTCCAGAGGGGGAGCGGGAGCTTTTCGATTGGGAGATTGGGGTGCGCGATGCCGGCGTTGTTGATGAGGATGTCGAGGCGTTTGAAATGTTGGCGGGCGGCGCGGAAGAGGGCGTCGACGGAGTGCGGGTCGCGGACGTCGCAGGGGTGGGCCAGGAGTTTTATTTTTGGGGACGCGAGTTCCCTGCTGATTTTCGCGAGAGATTTTTCGTCTCGGCTTGTGAGGATTAGATTGCAGGATTCGGCGGCCAGGGCGCGGGCGATGGCGAGTCCGATGCCGCGGGTGGCGCCGGTGATTAGCGCGACTTGGCCACGGAGGCGGGTGGATGTTTTTGAGGTTGATGAAGACACGGTTCGTCGAGACATATTATCGCAGCGCGAGAAACATCTTGACGAGTTTGGTCAAGCTCGCAGGTCAAAATCCCCACGTCTCGCAAAGGGCGCGAGACATGGGGCACCCGGCGTGGCCAAAGCGAAACCAAAGTCAAAGGCGACGGACAGGAGTGTCCGTCCCACATTATCGATGCCGGTCTATACGCCGTTGGGACGTTGGCGGATCAGGGAGAGGAATTCGGAACGCGTCTCTTCTTCCTGACGGAAGCAGCCTAGCATGGACGACGTGACGGCGGCGGAGTGTTGCTTTTCTACGCCGCGCATCATCATGCAGAGGTGGCGGGCTTCGATGACTACGCCGACGCCTTGGGGCTCGATTACCTTTTGGATGGTTTCGGCAATCTGGGTGGTGAGGCGTTCCTGGATTTGCAGGCGGCGGGAGAACAGTTCGATGAGGCGCGGAATTTTGCTGAGGCCGACGACGCGGCCGTTGGGGATGTAAGCGACGTGAACTTTGCCGAAGAATGGAAGCAGGTGGTGCTCGCAGAGGCTGAACATTTCCACGTCTTTGACGATGACCATCTCGTCGTATTTTTCGTGAAAGAGCGCGCCCTTGAGCAGGGCTTCGGGGTCTTCCTGGTAGCCTTTGGTGAGGAACTTCATGGCTTTGTGGACGCGTTCGGGGGTGAGGGTGAGGCCTTCGCGGTTGGGATCTTCGCCGAGGCGGACCAGCATTTCGTGGACGAGGTCTTCGAAAGTGGCGCTGGTTAGGGTGGGAGATTCGAGTTTTGTGTCAGCAGGAGATTTCATAGGATTGAGTCATTGGGCCATCGGGTCATTGAGTCATTTAACAACTTTCAGCGTCGACGCAGTTTCACTTTTTTCTCCGGCGTATTCGAAGCTGTTCATCATGGTCTCTTCGAGTCTTATACGTTCCAGATGCGCTTTTCGGAAGCCACGCTGCAATATTTCGTAGATCTCGACGGAGAGATTTTCCGTGGTAGGCACTTGCTGGGCGAAATCTTGCAGCGTGTTCAGATTCTGCAAATCATAACGGGAGAGCACTTCGCTTTCGACGAAACCATCGAGATCGACCAGATTGCAGACCATGCCGGTGGCGGGGTCGACTGGGCCGCTGACCGTGACTTCGAGAGTGTAGTTATGGCCGTGGCCGTGAGGGTTGTTGCATTTGCCGTAGGTGGCGAGATTTTCTTCGGCGGACATTTCCGCGCTGTGCAGACGGTGGGACGACGAGAAGCGGTAGCGGCGGGTTAGGTGGGCTTTCATAAGTCAGCTCTTAGCTCTTAGCTCTCAGCTTTTAGCTTTTAGCTTACCCCTATTCCTCTCCGTAGAAGTCTACGAAGAGGTCGGGGGTTTCGTAGACTCGAACGCGGTGCAGTCTTGCTTGCTGGAGCTTTGATTCGAGGCGCTGCCAGACGGCGATGGATAGATTTTCTGTCGTCGGAATCTGGGTGTAGAACTCTGGGACTTCTTTGTTCAGGAAGCGATGGTCCATGGCGTCGAGGACTTCGCGGTGCATGATTTCTTTGAGTTGCTTCAAGTCGACTACGAAGCCGGAGCGGGGGTCGACTTCACCTTTGACCGTGACTTCGAGAGTGTAGTTGTGGCCGTGGCCGTTGGGGTTGTTGCATTTGCCGAAAATGCGAAGGTTCTCTTCCGGCGTGAACGCGGGATTGTGGTAATAGTGCGAGGCGGAGAATTCGGCTTTGCGGGTTAGGTAGACCATGGGAAAGTTTTAGTGCCAGTGGCCGGGAATTCAAGAACAGCGTCACGCGAACAGCGAGACACGGTTGTCGGGCAATGAGTGATCAGTGACTCGGGAGCGACATCGAGTCATACGAATCTTTTTCGCTAGCGGTTCGGGGCCAGTTCCGCTGGTGGCTCCAGGGCGTACGAATTAATGGGCTGCCATTTCGGAGAACTGGTGGTTTCTTCCTCCGGACAAAAGGTCTTGTTGGGTTCAAATACGATGATCTTGTAAAGATAGCGTCTGTGTTCGGCGGGATAGTAGGCGAAAGCAAACGCGATGCCATTCTTCTTGTCGACCCAGAAAACCAGCGGGCGGTCGCCCAGGGCCGGGGATGGCTGGGTCAGGAGAGTGAAGGCGCGCATGTCTTTGTAGGCGCTCGCGACTTTGTCGGCGTGATCGAAGGTGGTAATGCCCTCGGCGGTGTGAAAGCGCGTGGTGGCGGACTCGATCTGAAAGATCTTTCCTTTCTTGAGGCGAATGAAGAGGTCACCGTGACCGGTGCGGTTTTCCGCGTCCACCCAGTCGAGGGTGGTGCCGCAACTGTTCTGCCACTCCTGGTCTTCGTCTTTTTTGGGGAAAAGCTCGAGCGCGCGTTCGCGGGTGTCGCCCAGCTTAAGCGGTCCGATGCTAAGGCCGGGTTCGATCATTACCTGGCCGGAGACAGCGCTCGGTTCGGGTTCCTGCGCGGTGATTGGGCCGGATGGTGCGAGCAAGAGAATGGTCGGCAGAATGAGGGTCACAAGTTTCATGAGAATCGTCCTGCGGGGGTGGGCGCGTGGCCGGGGAGTTTATTCACAGGGCTTTCTTTTGGACCGTAGCTTCGGCCTTTCCAGGTAACGCTTCCCTTGGCGTGCGCCCGCTTCGAGCGTAGCAGGAGATAGGCGAACATGGGCATACCAAAGAGTGCGCCGAGAAATGTCCTTCCTATGCCGAAGTGCGCACGACTGATTCGAATCACGAGGAAGACCGACGGCAGCACACAGAGCGCTGCATCCCAGTAACGGCTCGCTAGGCCTACGATACCCAAGGGTAACGCAATCCACGCAACTGCCCACCAGGCGAAGAGTGAAAATGCGAGCTGGCCGGGATTTGGGAACAATAATGCCAAGTTCTTGGTCCAGCCATCGCGGAGCTGGCGATAGTTGCGGTACATGCGGGTGCGCACGGCGTCGGCGGCGTAGCGGAAGCGAATCCTGCGGCCGGAAGCTTTCACGGCGCGGGCGAGTGCGACGTCTTCGAGGATATCGCCGGCAATTGCGCCGTGGCCTCCAACCGCTTCATAAGTTTCGCGGCGGATGAGGATGTACTGGCCGTTGGCGGCGGCGATCGGGGATGCCGGATCGCTTACCCTCGAGGGAGAATACCGTCGCGCCAGCTCAGCGAATACAACCGGAAGGGTCGCCATTTCCCAGAAAGTGACGGCTATTTGCTCGGGCGAATAGGAGAGTAGTTCGGCGCGGTTCTGCTCGGCTTCTTTTAGCGCGCGGGCGAGTGATCCGGGGAGATGGACGGTGTCGGCGTCGGTGAACAGAAGCCATTCGCCGCGGGCCGCATTAGCGCCGGTGGTGACGGCGTTGTTTTTGCCGGTCCAACCGTCGGGGAGCCGGTCGGCGGCGATCACTCGCACTCCGGGGAACGACAGGGCGATTTCGCAGGTGCGGTCGGTGGAGTGGTCGTCGACCACGATAATTTCGAACGCTACGCCGGACTGCGAGGCGAGCGATTGAAGACAATCGGCGAGGCAGGCTTCTTCGTTGCGCGCGGGAACGATGATGGAAACTCGCGGCTGCTCCATGATTGTCGTTGTGGCCATAGAGGAAGCGAACAACTCTGGCAGACCTCGGGCGCTAAAGCCCCGCACAAAAAAGAAACCTTCATCGCAGCGCTAGAAGCGCCGCGCCAGCCAGAACCATCCCGTTAAATATTATAACTGGGTGCGCGCGCAGCCTCGCTCTTGCGGTTTAAGGCGCAGAAGGAGGCAGTCCCATTTGCGCGCGTAATTCCTGCCACTGCTGAATGACGTGGGCGTTGTGCGAGAGGCTGGCGGCGCGGTGGAGCGATTCCTCGGCTTTTGGCAGATTGCTGAGCTGAACATAGCAGTCTCCCAGGCCTGCCCAGGCATACCAGTCTTGGGGATATTCCTGAGTAACGTGCTCAAAGACCGGCAAAGCTTCAGGGCATCGGCCTTGTTCGTCCAATTGCAGCGCAGCTTGTAGATGCACATTCGCAAGATTCTGCGCGACTGGAGCGTTGCGCGGGGCAAGTTGGTGAGCGACGGTGAACACGGTCGAATCGTCTCGCCATTGATTCTCCTGCGCGAAGGTCAATCCTGCCGATACGATTACCAGCGCGCAGGCGAAACCCAATGCAGCAAAACGCTGCTTCTGCAGCAGACGAACTACTGTAGCTAGGAGCAGCATCAGGCCGGCCAGGGGCAGATAAGTGTAGCGACCGTGCAGAAAATCTCCTGGATTCAGGGCGTTTAAGTTGAGCGCGAGTAGAAGCGGCAAGGAAAGAAGAGTGGTTCCTGTGATCAGTGCGGATTCGACGCCTGCGGCGTCCGGCTGGCTGAGTTCCCGTTGCGATGTTCTCCAAGCCCAAAGCACTCCGAGGGCCATGATGGCCACGGCGAATGCCAATGCCAAGAGAGGCAAAAAGAAACTGCGCACCGAGAATGCCTCCACCAAAATAGGGTCGGCAAACGAGTAAGACTTCAGGGGCCATAACAGCGCCTTCGCGTAAAAGCAAAGAATGGATGGCCAGGAGAGCAGGAGCGTGGTCCAGGGTAAATGCTGAGTGGCTGCGCCGAGCTTCCCGCTGAGGGCATTCATGCGCATAAGAAGATAAAGTGCGGTGACGACGATAAAGGGCAGGATGCGGCGGAGCGTCCGCGAAAGGCGAGCGCCGAGGTTCGCGTGGCCGGATTTGGAGCGGGCTTTGCGGTCGATCTGATCTCGCCCCATGTGCAAATCGAGAGCGAAAATCAGGCAGGGAAATACGATCGCCGTTTCCTTCGCCAGGAGAGCTGCAAAATAGGCCGCCGCGGAGGCGGCTAGCCAGAGCGGCGACGGGCGGGCTGCTGATTTTTCCCGCGAGCTTTTTCTCTTGTCGTGCGTCAGCTTGCGCTGCATTCGGTGGTCCTTTGCGGCAGGCGACGGGTTGTCGAAGTAGCGGAGGTAGAGGAGAAGCGACGCCAAGACTGCGGCCGACATGAGGGGATCGGGAACGGAAACGCTGCTCACCGATTCGGTGTGCGCCGGGTGCAGCGCGAACAGAGTTGCCGCCGTCAGTGCGGCGAGCGAGTCGCGTAGCAGTTTCCAGGCCAACAGTCCGAGCAGTGCGGCTACGGACAGATGTTTCAGAATGCTGAGCAAGTGCCATCCCCAGGGAGACAGGGCGCTGAGCATGAAATTCAGCCTCATCCAAAGGATGAACAACGGGCGATAGAAGCTGGGAGGGCCGCCGGGAAACTGGGCCCAGACGTAATTGGCGAAATATTCCCAGACGTGGCCGGATTCCTGGATGCGCGGATCGGCGGTAAAGCGGTGATCGTCGAGGATGAATTGGAACGGTAAAGAACGGGCATAGACAGCGAATACGAAAGCTGACAGACCGAGCGACAGCAGAAATAAAACTCGGGGAGAAAGGCGCTGCGGAGGTCGGGCAGCCGGGGCTTCAGAACGGGGATCAGCGGACCGGGGATCGTTAGAACGAGGATCAGTAGAACGAGGATCGTTAGAACGAGGATCAGTGGAACGAGGGCGTTCCGTGCGGGTGGGACGCGAAACATTCATAGAGAAAATTCAGAAGTTAGTTTCTCACAAGCGGCAGTCGGCTTTTACAGCTTGGCGTGGCGGAGGCGGAGGGCGTTGGTGATGACGCTCACGCTGCTGAAGCTCATGGCTGCCGCGGCGAAGATGGGGCTGAGCAGGATGCCGAAGAATGGGTAAAGAATGCCAGCTGCGATGGGGACTCCGATGGCGTTGTAGATGAAGGCGAAGAAAAGATTCTCGCGGATGTTGCGCATGGTGGCCTGGCTGAGTTTGCGGGCGCGGAGGATTCCGGTGAGGTCGCCTTTGACCAGAATAATGCCTCCACTTTCCATGGCGACGTCGGTGCCGGTGCCCATGGCGATGCCGACGTTGGCTTGCGCGAGGGCGGGGGCGTCGTTGATGCCGTCGCCGGCCATGGCGACAACTCTTCCCTGCTGTTGGAGTTTGCGGATGACTTCGAGTTTTCCTTCAGGTAGGACTTCGGCTTCGAAGTCGGTGATGTTCGCGCTGTGCGCTACCGCAGCCGCGGTGGCCTGGTTGTCTCCGGTCAGCATGACGATTCGGAGGCCCTGCGCCTTGAGATCGTTGACGGTTTGTGGCAGACGGGGCTTTAGGGGATCGCCGGTGCGAAGCCAGCCGGCGAACTTGCGTTCGATTGCGACGTAAATCACGCTGCCTCCGGTTGGCGTCCAGTTTTCCGGAGGCGCGGGGACGAAAATATTTTCGTCGCGAATGAATTGTTCGTTGCCGGCGGCGACGTACTTGCCCTCGACTATTCCACTGACCCCTTTGCCGGGATAGGAACGAAATTCCTGCACGTCGGCGAGCTTTATTGCGCGTTGCTCAGCTCCCGCCAAAACTGAAGCGGCCAGGGGATGTTCGCTGGCGCGTTCGACACTGGCGGTGAGGCGAAGAAGCTCGTCAGCGGAAAGGTCGCCGCGCGGAGTGACGTTGGTGAGTCTCGGCTTGCCTTCGGTGAGTGTGCCGGTTTTGTCGACAACCAGGGTGTCGACTTTTTCGAGGGTCTCGAGGGCTTCGGCATTCTTGATTAAGACTCCGGCGTGGGCGCCGCGGCCGGTTCCGACCATGATCGCCATGGGAGTGGCGAGTCCCAAGGCGCAGGGGCAGGCGATGATGAGGACTGCGACTGCGTTCACGAGGGCATGGGCGAGGCGCGGCTGCGGGCCGAATGCGAGCCACGCGGCGAAGGTTATGACGGCGATGGCAACTACGGCTGGGACGAAGTACGCCGCAACGCGGTCGGCGAGTTTCTGAATGGGGGCGCGGCTGCGCTGGGCCAGGCCGACCATTTGGACGATTCGCGCGAGTAGAGTTTCGGAGCCGACGCGTTCGGCGCGCATGATGAATGATCCGGTGGAGTTGATGGTCGCGCCGATGACTTTGCTGTTAGGAGTTTTTTCGACGGGGATGGATTCGCCGGTGATCATGGATTCGTCGACGGAGCTGCGGCCTTCGAGGACGACGCCGTCGACGGGGACTTTTTCTCCGGGACGGACGCGCAGGCGGTCGCCGGGTTTCACTTGATCGAGAGGGATATCTTTTTCTTTTTCGGTAACCTCGCCACCTTTTTTGGTGGCGGGACCGTCGACGAGCAGGCGCGCGGTTTTCGGGCTGAGATCGAGTAAGGCGCGGATGGCGGCGCTGGTGCGGCTGCGGGCGCGGAGCTCCATGACCTGGCCGAGCAGGACCAGCGTGGTGATGGCGGCGGCGGATTCGAAGTAGACTTCGGGGTAGCCGCCGCCCATGCTAGTCATACCACGGCCGGCGATGCCACGCATTGAGTCGGGGAAAATTCCGGGGGCGATCGTCGCGACTAAGCTGTACACGTAGGCTACGCCGGTGCCGAGGCCGATCAGCGTGAACATGTTCGGGCTGCGGTTGACGAGCGAAGTCCAGAAACGCTGAAAGAATGGGAGGCCGCACCAGAGGACGACGGGAGTGGCGAGCGCGAACTCGAGCCATGGAAGGCTTGCACCGTTAATCCGCAAAGCGATCATCAGATCCGCAACGGGGCGGGGCCAGAGCATGCTTCCCATGGCGATCGCGAGCAAGGGAGTGGTGAGGGCGACGCCGACCCAAAAACGGCGGGTCATGTCGCGCAGTTCGGGATTCTCTTCGGCGGAGGCGGTGACGGTGCGCGGTTCGAGGGCCATGCCGCAGATGGGGCACGCGCCTGGGCCGTCGCGAACAATTTGCGGGTGCATGGGGCAGGTGTATTCGGTGCGCGTGGAGGCTGCGGGGACGTTCGGTTCGAGTGCCATGCCGCAGGAGGGACAGGCTCCGGGCTTCGGCGCGCGGACTTCGGGGCACATGGGGCAGACGTAGGTGGGGAGCGAAGAGCTAGACCCGAGGTCCCTCGACTGCGCCTTCATTTCGCTATCGCGAAACGAAGGCTCAGCTCGGGATGACAATCGTGGAGGGACGACTGGCGGGGATTTTGCCGCGGATGACTTTCCGAGCGTGACCAGGCTGGCGGTTTTATTGAGATATCCCTGAGGGTTGGCTTTGAATTTGTCGGCGCAAGCGGCGCAGCAGAAATAGTACTTTTTTCCGCCGTGTTCGTAGACATGCTTCGCCGTGGCGGGATTGACATTCATCCCACAGACGGGGTCGCGTTCGAGGGCTGGGGTGGTTGGCATGGAGATGGAGTCTATGTCTTTGATCGTCGTCTTTGATTGTCGATGATCTATATTGGATTCATCCGGCCGCGGGCCGGGGCTTCCAATTCATCATACTCAGGGGCGTGAATGCAATGACTTATCTGGATGTGGCTTTCAATTATGGTGCGCTTCCGGGCGAAAACGAGCTGCGGGCGATTGACGCAATGCGCGAGGTGTACGGCATCCGGCGAGTGCAGTTCAGTGCGAAGGAGCACACGGTGCGGGTGGAGTTCGACGCCTCGCGGATGAAACAGGATGCGGTTGCGAAGCTGCTGCGGCAGGCGGGGATTGATGTGCGGGAGCCGGTGGTGCTGGCCTAGGGGGGTGCGCTGGAGCTGCAGGGCGCGCAGGAACTCCTGTCGACGGCATCGCCTGCGTCTGCTGACGTAGGGTTCCTCGCGCGGCTTTGCCGCGCTCAGAATGACATCCGGCGGGAATACTTTTGGAAATTGAACCGGAGGCGAAATAGTTTCGCGGTTGAGCTGCGGCGGATCTTGCCGCAGATCAAAGGACGGGGGAGGGCTGCTGGGCGCGTCTCAAAGAAATGCAAGGGGTGCTCACAGAAAACCTCTGGCCGAAGTTATTCTCTGAAGCACCCCGTTGCGCGCCACTTCGTCTGTTCTGTAATGTTGCAAGCAGCGTGCCATCCGTAAACCGTTCAAAATCAATGGCGATCGGGTGTTCGCCTCGGTAGGAATTGCGCGGCGGAGGGAAAGAATTACGCCGGGGCAGTCGAGGCAGCAACAAGGGCCAAAGAAGGAACCAAAAACGGCTATTTAAAGAGTTTCTCTTTTTCGGCGTCAGCGCCTGAGTCCGAAACGGCCGATGGATGGACGACGCCCGTTTTCAGGCTAACGATTCTTCGCTATAATTGCATGTCTGTTCTCGATATAGCTTTACTTTTCGCCGTAATCGTTGCTCGCCGTAATCGACCGGCAGTCTTTCCTGCCTGCGATGTGCGCCCTTAGCTCAGTTGGATAGAGCGACTGGCTACGAACCAGTAGGTCGGGAGTTCGAATCTCTCAGGGCGCACCATTTTCCCGCTGAAAACAAAGCAATTAAAAAGGGAGCCAATTTCGGCTCCCTTTGCGTTTATGCCCACTGTGCACGTACTGTGCACGTCCTCACTGGACGCTAACTTTTTCTGGGCCTGCTTTCCCTTCTGCATCGGGTTCCGCAGCGGCGATTTGCGGAGTGCTGTAGGCTTGCCGGGCTGTCAGTGCCGCGCGTTGGTCGGCGTCGCTCGTAATGTTGTACCTGCGAAACATCGCGTCTGTGACGTGCCCCGAGATGCTCATGGCCACGGTCTGACTCACGCCCGCCCGAATCATGTCCCGGACACCACTGCGCCGTAGGTCATAGAACAACTTCTCGGGCACGCCCGCCAGCTTGCAGGCCGTTTTCCAGCTTTTCCTAAAATCCCCAATCGGAGCGCCGTCATTGTGAAAAACCAAGGGCGTCTTGGGGGACATTTCCAGCCTGCGCCTGGCGATCAGTTCGGCCAGCTCGCCGACCAAGGGCACGCTGCGCGCTATGCGGGTTTTCGCGTTTTCGGCCCTGAGCCGGATAACGTCGCCGTCTACATCGAGCCAAGACAGACTACGAATTTCCTTCGGACGCCACGCGCTTAGCCATGCGAACGCGGCGAAATCTCGCAAGTAGGCGGGTAGATTGCTGAGCACACTTCGGAACTCCATCGCGGAGAAAAAGCCTTGACGGGCATTACCGATTTCACTCAGCCTGCGAATACGCGGAGCTGTGGTCAAGCGTCCGGTTGCAATGGCAAGTTTATAAGCCTGCCCCAGCAATTGAAGGGAACGGTTGATGCTGGCGGGCTTGGCAGGCTTAGGCGGTTTCGCGTTTCTGCCGGGGGCTTCTCGAAGCTTGCGACGGCCAGTCTGTAGGGCGTACGCAATGAACTTGTCCACATCGGCGCTGGTTAGCTGTGTAGCGCGGTAGTCGCCGAAATGTTCTTCTAGGGGCTTCAGGTTGCTGGGCAGGCGCGCAACATCCTTACCCCTCAATTTGAAGTCCAGCTTCAGCGCGTCCAGCAGCTCCAACACGGTAATGCGCTGCTGTTGGGGAGTGAGCATCTTTTTTCCTCCACCAAGCTCGGTATCCCGTTCCACCAGCTTGCGCTTCAGCGCGCTCAGGGCTTTCTTTTCGTCCGTTTCGCCGGTGCTCATACGGAATTGCTTGCCGTTCTTGTAGAAGCACATCCACCAGAATGCGCTTACGCCCGGACGCTGATAAATCCGTCCTCTGCCGCGTTCCCTCTTTGCTTCCTGCTGTTGTGGGTTCATTTCTGCTCCTTTCCGACGTATTTGACCAGCGCTTTGATGACTAAATCTTGAAGGGATAGACCTTCGTCGATGGCCTTGTGTCGGGCCTGATCCCATAGCTTCTGCGGTACTCGAATGGTGGTACGAATAATCTGTTCATTGTTCTTCATCAGCGGTCCTTTCAAGCCACTAGGCGAGGTTACGCCATCGCTGTTTTGCTGTCAAGACATCTCTACAGCTTTTTGCGAAGATATTCTTCGATCCCGTTTTGGGAGAACAGCAGCTTGCGCCCCAACCGGCGGGCAAAGGGTAGCTCTCGCCCCTGCTTGTAGAGGTAATCCACCGAGCAACTGAGCCGCGCAGCGGCCTGTTTGCATGTAAGCAACGTGTCAGGCTGGAGCACCGGGGCCTGGGCGATCAGCCGCGCCTGGGCCGTCGCCGCTATCTCCGCAAGATCACCCAACAGCCGGGGCAACTCTGACGGGGGCAGAGTGCGTGCGGCTAACAGCACGGGTTCTAATTCGCTGTTCATGGGTTCAAGTCCGTTGTGGTTTCGTTGTGCTCATGGAGCACAGGCTCCATAGGCTTCACTTTCCGGGCCTTGCGGCCACAGAGCCGACAATTCCGCAAAGCTCGCTCAGATCGTCTCTGACGGCGATACTCGCCTTGGTGCTCGCGTGAGCAAGTCACGGCTCCGCGCCGTGCGCGGTCTGCCGGGATCGGTTGTCGGCAAAGAACGCAGAACGTAGTCACGGGTTCACCGCCGTGCGCGGCTTGCCCAGGACGATGCCGGATTTCTTCAGTGTGCTTCGTACCCAGGCGGGCGGGCGCTCCGAGGCATCGGCCAACTCCGCGATGCTCAAGCGAGGGTTCTCAGTCACGACTTCGATGAGCACTTTCGCCTTGTGTGCCAGCTCCGCGCGCGTGGCTCGGGGCGTCGCCGGTGCTTTCGTGGGCTTCTTGATCAGAAATCGGGGGCACGGGCAGTAATGGGCGTCATCGCTGTCGCCGATGACCACGGCGCACGCTGCGGACGTGCACACGTAGGGTTGTGCGTCAGAGAGAGTATGGCTGCATGGCTGTATCTGGCCTTCGTCGTCGCTGAAGCCTTTCCACTTGGCGTGGCTGGGCACCTCTCCCGCCTTCAGGTGTTTGCGCTTGGTGCAGTGTTGACAGCGCCAATGCCCGCAATTGGCACAAGCGATATAGGCGCGTCGTGTCTCCACGAATTTGTGAGCAGCTTCAGCCGTCGCAGCGGTCGCCGTGGGCGTCATCGCGACCGGCGTAATCCCCACGAGTATGGGCGTGGTGGTCGTGAGCGAACGCTCGCCGAGCGCCGAAGGTGGTAGTGGGGGAAGCGCCTTTTGGTGGACGCGAGAGAAAAGCTGCTGCTCCGTCCGTGGCTTATAGACGAAACCCGCCTTCGCCGTGGCCACGTTCCCGGTGTGCTCCTTCGCGAATTTGGCGCGGGCGCTTTGTAAATCTTTTATGGGGATCAGCGTCATAGCGTCACCTCGCTTGCGGAATCGCTCGCGTCCAGCCCAAAGACTTCCTTCCCTTTGCGATTCTTGCCTAGCACTATGAGTGCCCCGGAGCGCTTGAGCGCAGTCATTGCTCGCGAAAAAGTCTCGTGGCTGCCATCGCGATCAACGTTTGCGAAGCGGCGAAGATCATTCGCAGACGCGGAGCCTTTCTTAAGGCGCGTGAGCAGCGCTTTCGTCATGGCCTCGGTTCTGTCGGTCGCGTCCGGCGGCCAAAAGGCCAGCCGTAACTTCAACTGATGCTCACCCCAAGCAATCGAGCGTTCCACCATCACCGACGTGATGACCGCGCTACCGGAGAAAAGGGCGCGGTGGAGCAGATCAACCTTGGTCAGCTCTAGAAGCCGCCGCGCATGATCGAAGTGGGGGTGATGGGGCGCAAGGACAGCACGTGCGAATTCAATAAAGCGCTCTTGGGCCTGAGCCTCTATTCCCAATGGCTGAAACTGTTGGGGGATCAACCCGACGATGAGTTCAGCTAGCCGTCTTTCCTCGGCAAAGTTTCGTTCTCTCCAAAGCGGACATGCAGGCATACCAGCCGAGTAAACCAGTGTGAAACGGGACAGAAGGCCGTCGCCGATCCCGCTACGGAGTTTGAATCCTTCGACAAAGCTCTTGCGCGTGGAGTGCAGCAGAACGCTCAGGCTTGCTTCATCGGTTCCGAATTTTTTGTTCGTCAGGCTTCCTGCCCAGCACGAGCTACCTTCAAAGAGTGACTTCAGCACCGAAGTCAGAGTTGAGTTCTGCATCCCGGTCTGCGCGAAAAAGCCCGTGGTTTCGTCCCAATGGATGAGTGCGCGGGGATTCGCTTGGAGTTCTTTGGCGAGGTACTGTCCCGATCCGATTCCTGCGCCTGTCAGCACGCTCACGCCTGCCGTCTCAAGCAAGGAGCGGAGCGCACCGCCTTCAGGTGTACTCCCACAAACACGATTCCAGGATTCGCCTTTGCATTGTTGAGCCGTTTCGCTAACCAGCGCGAGGTAGCGGCGCGTGGGCAGGCGGAGGTGATGAGGAAAGCCCACTCTCCCCTCAATCAGCGCGCCCAGGGCCAAGTTGATCGTTTCTCGCAGGAATTGCGGAGGAATGGCCGTTTGGTCATAAAGCTCGAAAGTCAGATCGGCGATGTAATCACCCTCAATGGAATCAGCTGGCCAAAGCGGAATCTCTTCCGGCTCAACCTGGGCGGCCTCGATTGTGGGAGACGCGAAGCGGCCAGTTTTGCTAAATTCCAGCCACTCGCAGAATTTGTCGAAAACCACCGTGCCCAGCATCTCCCGCAGGACCGGGCCACCACGGATAGGCTCATCTGCGGTCAGCTTTTCCGCCGTGGTTTCGATGGCTTGCAAACGGTCGCAAATTTCGTCATCCCCGGCGGCTGCGGCCACGGCGCTTACAAAGTTGCGGACGCGATCCCAAGGCCAGCCACGTCGCAGAAGAAAGCCACTAAGGGGCAAAGCAAAATCGTGACGGCTGCCCTCTTTGGGATAGTGACGCACGATCAGCGTAGCGGCGGCCAGCTCCCGCATGGCGCGCGTCAGGGTTTCGCTTAAAACTGTTGCGGGAGTTGCACCCGGTTCGGCGGCGCTCTCCTCCCAAACGAGCTGTTCCCCGCATGGATGAATGCTGGGAGGAACGATAGTTTGCTTACCAGCCCCGGCGCGCAGCTCCAAAATCTTGGTCCCGTGGGGTTCGTCGCGAAACTCCTGATACTCAGGCACCGGGTTCGCGACGTACCAGTAATGGCTGCGCGGCGCGCTGGGCCTGCCGTGGATGAAAGGCGTAACCGGCAAGAATGACGGAGCCAGAGCAATTGCTGCGCCGCAATCTAAGTCACAGTCCACCAGACCACCGCTTGCGGTACCCACCAGCAAGCCGATGTTTTTCTCAGCGGGAAACTGCCGTGGAACGTCATTCGCAGTCCAGCGCTCAAGCTGCCACCCTTTGCGATCATCTGGGTTTTTCGAGCGCGACGGTACCGGGATCGGCTGCCATCCTGCCGCAAGGTATGCGTAGGCGGCGGTGGCCGCCGGGTTCGCCGCCGTGCTGCGCAGCGGCAAAATCTCGTCGGCACTCATTGGCGGCCTTCGCAGTCGTGCTCATGCCCACAGCAGCAGATGACCTTGCGACAGAATGGGGAAGGCGTCGCCAGTAGGCGGGCAAGTTCCTCTGGGTGCTGCTCAAAAAAATCTGCAATCGTCAGCGGTTTTCGATTTTCTTCAGCTTTCGCCGTAGACAGACCGCGCACAGCAGTGCTACGTTGTTCTTGCAAAGCAATCTCCGAGCCGCACCGTTCCCGCTCGCCCCGGACAGGTTAGACGGGATCGGCGGTGCGGCTCCTTCCAAACTCCTTAAGCGTCAACTACCTCCTGAAATCTCCAGCGCGCCACGCCTGCATATATCAGCAGACTGCGGTACGGGATCAAGACCTTTTCCCCGACCGGCTTCGCCGGTAACTCGCCGACTTCAATCAAACGGTCGACGGTCGCCAGATCGACGGACAACAGTTCCGCCGCCGACTCTTTCGTCACTAGAACGGGATCAACGCGTTGGCGCGGAAAGACTCTCATTGAGAGTCAGAATGGCGTACGTGGATGGGAAAGTCTATTGCCGCAATATTGCCGCGAGTGCGTTAGGTTCGGAGGGTTAGTACTGCCGAGCGTGTTTGCCTTTGTGCCAATCTTCCCATTGAACTAGACCTTGGCGGAGATTCTTAGGTTTGTAGAGGCTGCCGTCTTCTCGCTGGTAGCGCTCGCAAGCGCGCTTTAGTGCGTCGGTGAACTTGCCAGGTTCGGTCGCCGCAGCACCTAGTTCGTCCCTCACCTTGCGGGCGAGTTCGTAATCCTTCCCCGGCCAAATCTCGCGGGGCGGGACAGCCTGCTCCTTCGGGCCGGAGTAGGTGGGCTGAAGTGCCGCGCGGAGTTCGGCCCTTAAGTTCTCCTGGCTGATTTCAGCCAGCAGCCTTTCCTCGAAATCCGGTGTACTGGGTACGGGCAGAAGCCGTTTCACGGATAGCTCCATCAATAGATTATAAGCGCTCATGGATCGAATCGGGATCCGTGCGGGAAGCGCGGCAGGCGGCTCTCCCAACGGGAAATATTCTTACAACCCTCGAAATCGAATCGTCGGCAAAGTCAGGGGGGTAAGCGCACCCCCCCGGAAAACGAAACGCGGGAATCGGAGTCAGAGTAATGAATACGATTGGACTACGATGACGGCGATTAGGGAGTTAAGTTCTTTATTTACTCTTCTCTCTCTCTTCTCTCTCTCTTCTCTCTCTCTTCATCCCTATTGTTCTTTCAAGAAAAAGCACAACACACATCGAGGGGGTGTATGGGGTACGACTACTGACGCGATTTCCCCCCGCTTGCCCCGGACTCCCTCGGATTATCCCCAATCGTATTCATAACGTAGTCAGCCACTCGTACACGATTCGATGATTTGCCTGATAGCCGAGCGCCCTCGCCCCTCTCTATTGCCCCCGGTCTCCTCTCCCGTGCCCCTCGCCGATTCTGGAGAAAATTGGTTACGCAAGTAGCGCGGCGGGGCAATTCGCTTGCTTTCGCCCTCTATCCATGCTAGTAAATAACTTTATGGAACAAAGTATGCTATCCAAATCTCCGGTGCGTCCAGCCCGAAACGGCCTATTGGCGCAGCAAGTACAGCGGGCGCTCGCGTTACAGAACGAGTTGCTGAGTGATCCGCTAGTTGATTTGCGCACCGCCCGATTGACTCTTGGAGTCGGTTACGCCCAGCTCAATCGCTACGTCGCAAAAGGCCACCTGAAAGTTTTTCGCATCGGTCCGCGTGGACATCGGAAGGTTCGATTGAGCAGCCTGCGTGCGCTGCTGGCCGAAGGCGAACAGCCGCAAGAGGTGAAACAGTGAGCCGGGGAAAACCATGCACCATCTGCACCGGCGAGAACACCGCCCAGGTGAACTCGCTCATCGCTTCCGGGATCAAGCTGAAGGACATCGCGGCTCAGACAGGCGCGAGTCCCTACGCGCTCTCGCGCCACAAGCGCAACTGCCTAACGCCCACGGCGACGACGCCGACCGGCGATGGCGCTCTTGCCCTGTGGCTGCAACGGGCCGACGATCTTTATAACGCCAGCGGTGCGGCTCTTGATCTTCGCGGGCAGGCTCAAGCGATCACAACGGCGTTTCGCGCTTTGGAAATTAAGCGAAAACACGAAGAGAAAACACAGGAGCAGGAAGCGCGTGAGCTACCGACCGACACGCGTCTCTGGACAGATGACGAAGGCGACAAATTCCGCGCGTGGTTGGATGCACTCATCTGCAACGCAAACGAAAAGAAAACTCAGGGGGTTGTATGAGCACTGAAACGATAGAGGAAGTAAAAGCACGAATCAGCGAGCTTGACCGGCGGATCGTGGAATTGCAGAGCGCCCGCTTTACCGCGTCCATGCGGCTGTCGGTGCTGCTGGCGCAGGCCGCGAAAGCGAGCGCGACGCCCGAACCGGGGAAGCAACTTAGCACTTGGTTTGATGAGAAATATGAACCCGGCGTAACCGGGTTTGAGAGGGAAATATGAGCATTTTTGCAGAGATTTATGGTTTTGAGGAAGTGCTGTCGCGCAACTCGCCGGTGCCCGGCGTGCCCTTGCTGGACGATCCACTTTGGCAGTTCACGCCGGAGAGTGACCGACACGCCGGTGCCTTGAACAAGATCGAAAATGACGCATTCGCTAATGCGTTGCTGGGCGACGTGCCCACGCCGGAAACGGCGCTCGCGGACACGCCCGCGCTTGCGGAGTTCCGAAAAACTTTCCCATCGTCCAAGCCCGTTCCGATCTTCGAGCTGGACATGAACAAGGCCTGCTCTCTGATGAAGGCCGCGACGATTGCGAAGAACCTGCAAGCAGGTGCACCCAAGCGGTCACGCGCTCTCGCTGGAATGCTGAAAACGTTCCGATCCGAACTAGAAACGGCCTTCGGCGTGCGCGCCGGTGCCTGCTCCGACGAAGCGATGCGTGGCGCGCAGCAGAGCGGCGAAAAGTTGCTCGAAGATTTGATTAGAACGGGCGTAACAGCATGACGTACCCGTCAACAGAATTTTTTGCAAAACAAGGCGTTCATTGGAACAATTGGGGTCCCTTTTTGTATTGGAGCGACCAGCCTTACGTGGAGGCGATTCAACTGCCTGCACCAACTCCGGCAGAAGAAGTCACTCTAGAGGCTGTTTCTCGACCGCAATATGTTCCTAGCCCCGGAAAGAATTTCCCCGAATTTAAGCCCCAGGCACCGTTTGTGATCCCGGCTCAATCTGTGGCCGTGGACACGCCAAACAAACGATTTGAGCAGGATCACAAGCCGGTTCCGCCCGATGGAACGAAATTCGGCGTGATCGTTGGAATGGAAAGAGGATAATTATGGCGTTCTTACAACCGAACACAGTATCAGGGCCAACGGCCACAAGTCCGAGCACAAGCGCATTCGTCAGCGATCCGACAATGGGTCCGGGCGTGCCCTGCTTGAATATCAACACGAAGGGCATCGCCTCCGCCGGGTCGCCGGTCTGCAATCTTCCTGCACCTGAGACAGCCGGAAACTTCCCCGGAACCCCGAGCCTCGCAACTGTGATTACTGACGTTTTTGAGCAGAGTCTTGCTGGCAACTGCCCGGCACCTGGAGCCGGTTCTAGCTCCAGTCTGTCTCCGGGCGGAGTCTCCTCTCAGCTTGGTGAATGGCAGATCGTCGGCGGAAATGCGGTTTGGGTTTACACCGCGACGAGCGGTCCCGGACCCGCCCCGGCTGGCGGGAACACGAACTGGAACGAAGTAAACGGCCAGACTTCAACGCAGGGCTTCTTATCTATGCAGCAAAGTTCGAAGGGCGTAACGCAAGGCACACCGGCGCTCAATGCGCCGCAGACTTTCGCGGGGGTGCTGCCCGCGAACAGCGTCAGCAGCTACCGCTGGGAGTAATTTTGGCTTTTCTCCTGTACAGGATGAAGGGCGGCGCTGCATGCAACGGCGTCGTCCTTCTTCAGAATTTGAGAATTGGGAATCAGGCGCGTCGAAACTGGCGCATACCGCACGCCGTTACCTGTTCGGCGGCTAGGAAAATTTCCAGTATCGGGGGTTGTATCAATCCAGCCCCTAGATTTTTTAACAAGTTGCCCCCGACCACTTTTTTCGTCTGGGCGTCAGACGGACCGCCGAGGTCGAAACGGGGCTTGTCATGCAGCGGCGGTTCTAAAGACACACGCGCCTTCGCGCGAGCGCGTCATAAAATCCGCCGACTAAGGGAGCAGAGAAATTGCTTCACTCTGCTCCCGGTTTTCCTTTCACGCAGGCGCACAGTATCCGCACAGCCCATTGCAAGTCATTGAGTGACGCTGGGTTATACTGGCCCGTTTGGTTGACAACCCAGTGGGCTTTCCCTTTCTGGACTGAAATAGCAGGCGGGAAACGGCCTAGCGACGGGGTAACCGGAGGGGTTCGGGCGATCCGCTGCCGTGCTCTCTCGGTGCGCCGTCCAACACCTCACGGCGGTTCCGATACCATGACGGCTTGCGTCGGCGGGCGTCGGCTCCGTCGCCATTGCCCACGCTGCTACCCTCGCATCCCAGACGATGCGGGCTTGCGTGATGCGGCGACTTTGCCCGTTTCCGGCGACGCGCCCGATTCTCCTGCGAAAAGCTATTAGCACAGTCTGAAGAGCTTTGATAACATCTCGAAACCTGCGAAAGAAGATAAAAGATCGTACTTCATGTGCAGGCGAGAAATATGCGTTTTGACCTGACTAAATCAATGCCACGACAACCGAAATCGACCCTCGCAGAGCCGGGTTACCGCCCCGACATTTCTATAACTTTTCGCAAAATTAACCTGTTCAATCGCGAGCAAAAAAAGACCGTCCGATTGGATCAGGACGGCATTTGCTAAGCGCGAATCACCCTATCGATAAAGTGGGTGCTTGGAACTACGCCATAGGTTTCTCATAGAAATATTTGTTGCAGACTTCGCATTTCCTGCGAACTCCACCGCTCCATTGCTGTGGCGGCGTCAAAAAGATTCGCTTACCTTTTTCGTCGTAACAGGGTTGGCAGTATGGCCCTTTATTGCCAGCGAAGTAATAATTGGCCGCACCCACTTGCCTGATCTCCATTTCTGACTCTGATGGCTTCTCAACCACGGAAGCGTTGGCAAGCCTGTCGGCCAACAGTTTCAAAGTGGAAACGTGCTTTAGATAGGAGGTAGTACTTTGCAGTTGCGCCCCTAGTTCTCTTGAAACATCGTCGAGAAGCTGGTGAATCTGATTTTCGTCGCTCGCTGAAAGAGCGTTCAAGAGGCTCAACGGGCCACTGAGTCCTCCAGGTGTGACGCCAGCCAGCAACGGGGCCAAGAACAACTCAGCCCCCCACCGTGCGCCAAGCTCAAACATGACATAGGATGAGGCTAGGCTATTTGGCGTGACTAGGCCGATGACGACGTTTGCTGCGTTTACTTCCTCGCGAAGCTTGCTCTGCGTATCGACGCCGACCGGCAACCGGTGACCGTCTACGCTGCTGCACCGAATCTGATCTGGAGTCAGGTGAAACGCTGACTTGAGAAGATCGGTGACGGCCTCGGCCAAAGCCTTATCCTTGCTGCTGTGGGAGATGAAAATCTCCAATTCAACTCTTGTTGCGTTCGTCTGCTTTGTGGGCATCACTGGTTGTTCGTCCTCCCCAAGTTCCCATCCCAATTGCTCGATGGCACTGTTCAGGACAGCGACCTGTGCCGCGAGGTTCTCATTTGCTACTCGCCGTAGTTGCTCATCTGTATCGTTGGCGTTGAAGGCGATGGCTTGAGCCGCGCTGAAGCCATCGAGGATGCGGCTACCGGGCGCAAAGCTGCGTGCCAGAGCGCCCTCTGCGGTGTGGGTCCACTGTTCACGCTTGGGGGAACCAAAGGGTTCGCCCGAGAGAAAGGCGGAGTTATTGACCATCGGTGTCAGGATTTCTATTGCCTTCTTAGGAGACATCAGTTGGGTATTACCATCAGGCGATTTTCGTACCCTCATTGGTTTCTTCTCGTCTTCGGCTTGCTGCTCAAGGTTTTCAAAAAACTTTCTGCCCTGCGGAGCGATTTCGATGAAAAACGAATCGGAATAAAAGAATGCCCGGTCAGGAGAATCTGCGCGCGGCAACCTTGAATCTCCTGAATACTTGGAGAGCATTATTCGATTTTCAGCCTCCAAAGACTTGAGACGGTCAACGATTGCCGCGTGGTCGCCCTCTCCTGTCAACCGAGATAGCATCGAGATTGAGAGGCCAAAGTTCACTGGTCCCGGTCCTTTGTTCGCGGCCCTATAGATGGCCAGTTCGAGTTTTTCGGAGGGCAACATCGTTAACATGATAAATCACCCTCCAACCGGATTCTGGTATAGACTACGCGCCGTTCGTCGGCAATGATTGAACCGAGGGGCCGAAGTGCGGGCACTCCGATTCTGCTCGCCGATCTTCGCCGAATCGAGAATCGAGGTACAGACGAGTGCATTCGACCGCTGACATCCCTTGGGCTGAAATCGAAACGTTAAAGAAGGTACTAAGGCACCTCAAAATCGAGGGCGTGGAAGTTTTGGAGCAACGTCCTGAGAGGACGAGCGGGTTCGTCTTTTTTGCGGTCAAACTATGTACAGAACCACCTAACCAGAATCCCGCGCCGCCGATTCAGTTAGAGGATTCCGCGCAGCGACACCTGATTTACATTCGTCTCGAAGAGAGCAAATACGACGAATATCGCCAAAATTCGAGACCGGACTTCTTGGCAACACTATTTAAGCTGAACGTCGAAAAAGGGTACCCAGTCACACGCGCCGCCGATGGTAAGAAGGTTCACTCGTTCATCAATAAGACGGATGCAACAGAAGAAGACAGTCAGACATGGGCCTTCGACCGCAACCAAGAGATTTGGATAAAGGGAGTCACTAACGTCTGAAACCTGAGGCAACCTGGTACGCGCGTCTGGTCGCTACCAGCAAGACCTCACCCCCAACTCGTTACTCGTCGAACCACGTAACCTTGGTCACGCTGAGTTCGTTTGGTCCCTCCGCCTCTACGTGTATAGGTGTTCCGGGAATAATGGGGGTCTTGCCAATCTCCAGCGTAAATGGATGCGTGTAGGGCGGGAATGTGCCCAAGTAGTTGGTTAGAGGCTTGTTGTCGATTATGCTAGCGCCAGTTAAAAGGCTGGCAGTAGGAAGGTCAGGAGCCCATACGTACCCAGGCCCCCCGCTGAACTCGACCACGACATACCCCGATGATATGGGAACCTGCGTTTCGATAGCAGTGCTAATCTTGAACTTGAAGTGGTCGTTTCTCGGTGCCACTTGGGTGACGCGAAACTGCAATTGTCTAGCAGGCAAGCGGGCGACAGCGCGACGTTTAAGCTTTAAGCCCAGAAAGCGAAGATACGGTGCATATTGTTCCGCCGCTCCGCAATCCGCTTCATGTGAGCTGAGAGACATTCGCTGCCGAAGTTCTGGAGGCACGCCTTCTGGAAGTGGCCTCTCTTCTGGAAATAGGAATTCCCAATACCGTTGCTCCTCAGGGTTCTTGGCCGCTGGGCCAAGCCTCGTCATAACCTCGGTCCGTAGCTGTTTTGCTTCCTCCGAACAACAGCCGTTGAAATCTACCGTAAAGTCGAATCTAATAGCTCCCGGACTCTCTCCACTCTTGGCAGAATTCTGCAGTCTTTTCATGCACGTCACAGCGAGGTCGTTAATTGTTTGAGCCTCGTCGCTCACCCACTGAGCTAAGTCTTCATCGCAGACACCTTTGTAACCATCGGGACCTGCATTGATACGGGGCTTGCCCGGTGTGCAAGGACTTGCTTCCGCCTTAACCGCGTCCAGGATTTTATCTAATTTCTTCGTGACGACATCGAAGTCGCGGCTGGCCAGAATCTTGTTCATGATGACAAGCATTTTCTGTTCCTGCTCCTTAGACATCCCAGGGCAATTGATCGTGAGTTGATTGTTGCTCCCAACATCGTTGATTGAGCAGTCACCAGCCTGCTGCTGCGTCGCTGGCTTCGATTGGGCGAAAGATTGCGTGAGGATCAACAGCATTGCTGCAACAATCTTCGCCATCCCCTTCATTTTTTGTCCTTTTCGTCGCAGTTTACGGTTTGGGTGTTGTTGTCACCGTTGACATTAGTTGAACAGTCGCCAGCCTGCTGGTTCACTTTGTGGCTAGCCTGGCGGTAGGTTTGAAGACCAAAGCCGAGAATGATAACGATTGTCGCGATCCAAAAACCGTGCTTGAGAAAAAGCCGAATGACGGTCGAGGATTGTCTTTGGGATAGCGGGGTGAGAAGTCCAGCTTTCAAGAGTGCCCAATGTATTCCAAAGAACAAGAATAGGCAGAAACCGACCAGAACAAGAGGATTGACTAGATATGGCGCGACTTTCGAGAAGCCTGAGATTTCCGGCATCTCCACGATTGTACCGCTGTGCGCGAACTGTGCGGGTTCGGGGTCCGATTCCAGCCTAAACCAGCGTCAGTTTCTGAAAACGCCGCTCAATGTTTTCAGCACGTTGCATGTTAGCTTGGTATGGCGTAGTTGGCAAAAGGTGGCTACGAACCAGTAGGTCGGGAGTTCGAATCTCTCAGGGCGCACCATACTTTCCAAGTCTTGAGGTTGGCAAGAGGTCCCTCGCACAGAACGCTCGGGATTTCGGCTGCGGGCTCCCGCTTCGCTGACGCCCGCAAAGCGCCTCAAGTTCGAATCTCTCAGGGCGCACCATTTCCTCAATCACTTGCAGTCAGGTCAGTTTTCGCTCGGAAGGCGCTTTCGCCGTCGCCCGGGACTTTTGCGCTGCTGCGAAGAATGGAGACGCAGCGTACCCTTCTTGTTTCAAGAACGGTTTCTCGCGGGGCAGGATCTCTCGCAGCGCCCAGTCAATGCGATCGACGCCGTCGGAGATGATGCGAATGAGATGCTGATTTTCGATGGCATCCACTGCGAGCGCGATCGGGGCCAGGGCGTTACGGATGTGATGATTCATTTCGTCGATCACCTGCATACGGGCGATAGCTGCGCGGTAGTGCTCGCGGGCCATCTGTGCAAGTTTTGCCACCAGGCAAGTTACGATGAGAGCCGAAAAGGCTTCCGCAAGCAATCTTTCGCGATTGCGTCCAAGATCGGGCACCAGCCAATGGTGCATTAGTTCGGTGGCAAGGAACGAGACGACACCCACGCCGATCGGGATTGCAAGAACACGTGTCAACGAACTTAGCTTTGTTTCCCGGGTTGCCATTTGAATTTCCTCCCCGAAGTTTGAAGCGACGACGAACGGTCCGTCTGAGTTCCGGTCCCGCGTTGGATGAGAGTCCGCTATTGCTGGAGGAAGATGGAGAGGCTAGACACCTGGAGGTGGCCGGTTCTGATGTTTGCTATCAACGGGTGCTTCAATCATGAAACTGAGAACAGCCTTTGGTCGATACGGCTTTGCGATTGCATCGAACCCTTGCGCGTTGGCGGGGAACACTTCGTACTGAAGGTCCTGGTTTTCAAAGCACGGCCTGCCGCTGCGGTGCGCGAGCGCGGCTGTCGCTGACCTCGCGCGAGACAAAGGAGGAAGAGACTGCGTTGCTCCGGTTGTCAGAATGATAAGAGCGATAAGACAGAGGATGGGGGTTCCGCGGGAGAGCAGTTTACCTACGATCGCAGAAACATGGGATCCGGCGCGCATCGGTGTAGAGTTGCGATAGAGGTGAGATGGACCTGTCGCGATGACGAGTTGCCCCAAATAGCGATAAATCTTCATTGACCTTTAAGGAAAAAGAAAGGGAGAGAGTTCCGGTCATCGCTGGTTCTGGGTTTATCGTTTCTAGGGTTATCGTTTCTAGGGTTATCGCCCTCCTCCTCGGCAAGTTCCTTGGGGGCCTCCTTCAGACCGTCCCGACACTCGGATTCCATTTTCAGCCAGGGTTCCGGGCGTGATCTCGGCTCCAACCTCTGGATTCCTTCCCGCCCGCATGGCGCTTCAAGCTGAGGCATTTTTGCGGCTTCCTTGGTTTGATTCGTGGTAAGCTGCCGCCACCTCCTTCCGGTCCTCCGGACCCTAAGACTTTTGCCGGCTCTTGAGGAAAGCTATGGTGATGAGATTCGCGGGAACGAAGCTACTGTTGCTCGGCGGTTTGGGAGCGATCTGGCTGGGGGGAGTTCGCGCGGAGGCGCAGATTTCGAGTTTTCAGCACGTGATTGTGATCGTGCAGGAAAATCGCACGCCTGACAATCTTTTTTATGGATTGTGCAAGGAGCCTTACGGCAGCAGCAGTTCGTGCAGCACCACGCCGACGGGATCGCAATACGACATTCAGACCAGCAACTGGCTGGATAGGACGTCATCCACGGGCGTGACGCAGCCGGTGGCGCTGGCCAACGGCTACGACCCCGATCATACGCACACTTCGTTCCTGGCGACTTGCGATCTGAATGCGGTGGGAGCCTGCAAGATGGATGGGGCCGCGCTGGGGGGCTGCACGGGGACGTGCCCGGCGCGCGCTCAATTGGCGTACGTCTCCGACTCCAAGGGAATTCTCAAGCCGTATCTGGATTTGGCTACTGAATATGGGTGGTCGAACTATATGTTTCAGACCAACCAGGGGCCGAGTTTTCCGGCGCACCAGTTTTTGTTCGGGGGAACGTCTGCGCCTAGCGCGAGCGACGACGCGATTGGAACCTTTGCCTCGGAAAATGTATTTCCGGAAGTGGCCGCGACCGTGGCGGGATGCATTGCCGCGGCGACTACGACAGTGGAGTTGATCACGCCGGCGGGCGAGAAGCAGAAAATCTATCCTTGCTTCGAGCATGAGACTTTGTCGGACCTGCTGGCTGCCGCGGGAATCAGTTGGAAGTACTACACCCCGGGTGCGAGTTCGATCTGGACTGCGCCCAACGCGATTGATCACATTTGCGAGCCCAGCCAGCCGACGGGTGGGGTGTGCGAGGGGCCGGAATGGACGAGCGATGTGGTGCTCAATCCTAAGCAGGTGCTGACCGACATTTCCGGCTGCAACTTGCAGGGTGTGAGCTGGGTGATTCCCGGTGGGGCGAATTCCGATCATCCTAAGACCAACGACGGGGGCGGACCGGCCTGGGTGGCTTCGATCGTCAACGCGATTGGCAACAATCGCAAGTGCCCGGATGGGGAAACGTATTGGGATAATACGGCGATTCTGATCACATGGGATGATTGGGGAGGCTGGTACGATCACGAGCCGCCTACGTTTCTGGCGCAGCCGCAGGGCGATTACCAGTATGGGTTTCGCGTGCCATTCATTGCGGTCTCGGCTTATACCAATGCAGGTTATGTGAGCAATGTTCGCGAGGACTTCGGAAGTGTTCTGCGCTTTATCGAACAGAATTTCGGGATCGCAGAGGGGGCGCTGGATTTCGCGGATGCGCGATCGACTACGGACCTAAGCGAGTTTTTCAACCTGACGCAGGTGCCCCGGGTCTTTGCGACGATTCCGGCGGAGAAGGACGCGAGTTTTTTCCTGAATGACCCGCGGCCGATGACCGATCCGGACGACTATTGAGGGATTGTTGGGTGATGACTCGATTTGGAGCTAGCACTAAACGGCTTCACTGGCTGATGTCATCCTGTAGGGGCGCGCCAAGCGCTCCGGAGGGATCATACGACGCTTAGATATCGGTTGTGCTGATGGGAGGGCGGGTGCGCTGCATGAAGCGCAGGCACTCCCGTCCACGGCATCGAGGGTGTCAGGCGACGTAAGGTTCCTCGCCCGGCTGTCGCCGCGCTCAGAATGACATTGGGCAGTGGCTGCCTACGCTTACTTTCGTGATGCGTGCCGGTGGGCGTGGACGTTATTTCTACTAAGTTTCTGCTAATCTCCTGTCAGCCCTGTTGTTATCTTTCAAATCGCTACCGGACTGCTCTCCGGGAGATCGAGCGCACGCGCCATGTCGAAAGCAAGTCAGCAGCAAGATGTTTCTGTGTTGTCGTCCGCCAAGAGCGGACTCGTGTATCTAACGGCCAACGACTGGGCCCTGATCGCGGATAAGTCGGTGCGCCGGCAGTTCAAAGCAGGCGAGACGATCGTGCAACAGGGCAAGCGAACGCATGGAGTGTACCTGTTGGTGAAGGGCACAGCCTCGGTGCAGATCCCGTCGAAGGGGATGCTGGGGATCGGGCCGGGCGAGGCTTGCGGCGAAATCTCGTTTCTGGACGAGTTGCCGGCGACGGCGAATGTGGTCGCCAAAGAAGAGGTCTGGGCCTATTACCTCGACCGGCAGACCCTGCAGTCGATGTTTGAACTGTTCCCGCATCTGGGTTCCCGCTTCTACCAATCGCTGGCGGCGATACTTTCGCGGCGGCTGCGCGAACTGATTGGTCCGGCGCTGCCGGCGCCGAAGGCGGCGTATGCGGCGGAAGATGCTGGCAAGGCAGAGCCCGCGAAAAAAGTCTAACTCCGGTTCGAGGCGGTGGTGGCTCAGTTTTGAATCGTGGTCGTTGGGTCACCCCGATACGTGGCGTAGTTCAGCGGCGGGAACGATCTCCCCTAGAGCGATTTTAAGGGAGATCCCGCTCTCCGCCTGAAAAGCGGCTCCGCTCGGGATGACGCTGCTCTTCAAAGCTCAAACTGAGCCACTAGCAGAGTTTAGTCCGAGAGGTTCCCAAGAAAGATTCCTCCGCAGCCGGTTTCCGCGGGAGAGTGTGCTAGCCTACAAGTCCGGCGCGGCGTGCAGATTGCGCGACCGCCGAGGTCCTGCAAAATTCTTGTGGTCGATCTGTTTTGGTCGATCTGTTTGGTTGATCTGCTTTGGTTGATCCCGTCAATCTGCGACTGGCGCTGCTCTCGGCTGCGGTGCTGGGATTCCGGCACGGGCTGGACTACGACCACATCGCGGCCATTACCGACATCACGAGCGTGCAGTTGAAGGCGCGCGAAGCCATGCGCTACGGCCTGCTCTACGTGGCGGGACACGCAACCACGATAGCTTTGCTAGGCACAGCGGCAGTGGCGTTCCGTATCGCGCTGCCGCCGGCCAGTGATCGCTGGGCGGAACGGTTGGTGGGGCTCACCCTGCTGGTGCTGGGGCTTTATGTGCTGGGCACCTTCTTTCGCCCTTCATCTTCGCATTCAGGCCACAGCCACGCTCGTCCGCAGACGCGGATCACGCTGCTGGCGAATGGGGCGTTGTGGATCTACTGGCGGCTGAGCCTTATTTTTGGCGGAACCAGGGTGGAAGCTCCGCAGGTATTCAAGGACGGATACGGCACGAGTTCGACTTTTCTGGTGGGCGTGATCCATGGACTGGGAGCGGAAACGCCGACCCAGATTCTGCTTTTTCTAATGGCGGCCAATCTGGGCGGAACGGGCGCGGGATTATTGGGGCTGCTCATGTTCATTGTCGGTTTAGTGGTGATGAATACGTTGATGTGCGCATTGGCCGCGGGATTGTTCTCGACGGATAAGATTCTGGCGTGGCTGTCGCCGGGAGGGACGCGGAATCCATTTTCGCGGACTTTCAATACTGTACTCACTGCGGTCAGTACGCACGCTTTGCGCGGCCTTACGCTGCTCACGTCGGCTTACAGCATTGTGGTGGGAGTGATCTTTCTCTTGGGTTCGGCCGGTAAGTTGCCCTCGCTGACTGGATAACGGACCGGCTGGCGCCGATGCGGTTGAGCGACAGAATTTCTACGCTGCGACACTAAAGTTAAGACACCAAGCGAGGTCTAAGTTTGCATCACTTTGCACTGCAGGGTTCGGAAAGAAGAGTTGACGATCGAGGAACCCTTTTATTTACAGTGTCTTACTCGAGTTTGCGATCTGGCACTTCGGGTGCATTGATGGGGGCGCAGGATTGTGTAGTAGTATGCCTGTCAGATCACGAGCCATTTTCTACCTGAGGGTCTTCCCAATGAGGCGTTTGCTAAGTGTGGTTCTGCTGGCTCTGGCATTGCCGATGTCGGCGTTTGCCGTTAAGTCAGTATATTTCGGCAACAGTGGTGGGACTATCGCGGGCAGCAGCGCGGGATTGACCCTGAGCGGCTCGAAGCTCGTTGTGGTGAATGGTTTGAATGCTTTGAACGGTTTGGGGTCAGTGACGGGGAACCTGGGCAGTGTATCGTTGGCGACCGGGGCGTTGGTATCCGGGAGTCTCGAGACGGGTGGCGTATTCGCCGGCGGAAGTTTCACCGTCACGGGCAATGGCGAGCGTGGGATTCCGAACGGCACGATTTTTACGGGAACGTTTATCGGTCCAGCGAATTGGACGATGGTCACGCTCGCGGACGGGACCCACGCCTACACGCTCTCCGGCTTGCTGACGGGGACTTGGTATACCGCGGCGATGGGTCGCGGCGCGACCGTGCAGTTGACCATTAATACGGGAACGAGCTTTTTCGAAGGCAGCGCGGCGCTCTCCAGGGGCGACGCCAGCATAAGCACTACGACGCCCTAAGCCGGTCAGCCTTAGCGTTCATGGCGCCGGGCTGGTTGGCATTGCCTGAGTGCTGCGCCGGGGCTGGAGATTGTCGTCGACCCTACCGTTTCTCCATTTTGAGTTGAGAGCCTTGAGTTGAGAGTCCCGCCCACGGCGGGGCTTTTCTTATTTCTGAAGGTCACCGGGGGCGCGGCATGGCCGCTAGCTTAAGGATTTACTTCCGCTTAGCCCGTTATCCGCCCGCGATCGGTGGCAGGCGATGGCGTACTTCTCGCGGGGAGCAGGACTCGCCCGATTATCGCGTTAAATCCGGACTTGCGGATGCGAGTTGTATCGTGATCCCTGGTATGCATTTTTGAACCGCACTCGGACTAGCCAGAAAATCAGCATGACCAGTGGGAGGACGCTGAGAATCAAATACAACGGCGTGCTGAATAGAGCCGGGGACAAGTGTTGCCCGAGGCCCATTGCCGAAAGCAATCTCAGCGGGCGGTTTGATGGGCCCAAGAAAAAAGATCCGGCGGCGATGAACAGACCAAAGCACATGCGCCAGAGATGGCGCGCGATGCGCTTGGCTCCAAACACGCCGCCTCGTACAAGCATGCGAACGTCCCCCACGCCGGCCAGCAGCATCACGGAACCCATGAAAAAGGTCATTCCGACCGGAACTCCGTCGTGTGAACTGGCTCCGCTACGCACGACTTTCAGACCATTCATCCAGGTGAGGATGCCGAGCGTCAAAGGAATCAGAAGCACAACCCAATCGAAACGACTGGTTTCCCCGTCTCTGCGCCGGGCGGTCAGCCATCCCGTTCCGATGAGATAGACGGTTAGAATCCCGCCGCCGATGTTGTTCGTCTGATGCCTTACGATGGCAAGGTAGACAGCAAGAACGCCCATGGTGAGCATGGATGCGACAAAGATTTTTCCCGCCAGCACATGACGGGGAGAACCCTTCCGGAAAGACATTGCAGCGGTTCCGGACAGCAACCCTAAGGTTCCCGCGAAGATATGAGCAGTCAGTATGGGCGAATAGGACATGGGTACCTGCTTGGGGGTAATATACGCGGACCCGGGTCCGAAGGTTGCGGCTAACGTGATGCTCAACGGGATGATACCGATTTGTCGGCCAACCGGAAGTTATCGCTCACGAAGTGGCTGGAAGGGTCAACTTCTAGTCCGGGCTGCCCAAGTTAGCCCTTATGGCACTCGCATCGGGAAGAGCACTCGCTCTGTTGCGGCGTTACTCCGGTAATCTGACCCTGGGGATTACCGTTGACCCGTCCGGCCTGGCCTACTTACTCTTGCCAACAGGGGGTGGTATGAAAGACATTCATGAAGTCCTGCGGCAAAAGCAGGCCAAATACGCCCAACTTGGCAAACAGATCGAGATGCTCCAGCAGGCAGCGGAAAAGCTGCGCGAAGTAGCACCCTTGCTGGCTGAGAACGATGATGACGACAACGGAGTGTTGGCGGAAGTAGATGAGAGCTCTCTGCTTGAGTCGGACGCCATGTCGGCTAAAGCGGGCGCCGGTTCCAGCAGTTCGGCTCCTTCCAAGGCACCACGACCTGCAGCTCCGCGCTGGCCGTAGACGCGCTGGCCGTACACGAACCAGTACGTAAGACCTCGATAGCTTTATGACCCTTCACGCTCTATTGGTTTCGACCGACGACGCCGCGGCGGAAGTTCTGGGCAGAGTGCTGCCGGACTTCGGCATCGCGATGGACCGTTCCAGCGATCACGAAACGGCGATGGCCCGCATCCAGCAGCAGAGGTTCGACGCGCTCATCGTCGATTTTGACAATCCGCAAATCTCGGAAGACGTGTTGCGGCAGGCGCAGAAACTGGGCACGGGATCGTTAAGCATCGCCCTGGTGGCGGATACCACGAAGGTGCGTGAGATTCTGAGCGGTGGGGCGCACTTCGTGCTCTACAAACCTCTTTCCGAGGACGCGGCCAAGGCCGGATTGCGGGCTGCTGCGGCGCTGTTGAGCCGGGAGCGCCGGCGAGCGATCCGAGTTCCGGTGCAGGCGCCGGTGGAGATCACGCTGCCCGACACGCGCAAAGTCGATGGCATCCTGCTGGATCTGTCTGAGACCGGCATGGATGTGTTGACGGCCGAGCAGCAGATTCCCGGGGCTTTGCTGGCTTTCCATTTTCAGCTGCCGGATGGCGCGCTTGAAATCCAGGCGCACGGGCAAGTGGCGTGGGCGAATCCGAATGGGCAGACCGGAGTTCACTTTATCGATCTCGCGGAAGACTCGTCGGTTGAGCTGAAGGCGTGGCTAAAAGCCGCGGTCACCACGAACGGCGCGGGCGCCGACGAGGCTGTGCCCAATTGCAAGTTGACTGACCTGAGCCTGGGGGGCTGCTATGTACAGACCGATGCGCCCTTTCCTGAGCGCGCTCTGGTTGACCTGTGCCTGAAGGCGCAAGATCTTGAAGTTCATACCGAGGGCATGGTGCGAGTGGCACATCCCGGGCACGGCATGGGAGTGGAGTTCCCTTCCCGCACGCCGGAGCAGCGCCGCCAGGTCGAAGATTTGATCAAGTTTCTGCGCAGTTGTCCCGCGACCTTGCTCGAAATGAGTATTTCTCCGCGAGCTCTGGTGGCTGATCTCACCCAGTTCGAACCGGGAGAGACAAAAGTGGAGACCTTCGGCGAGGAAGCTGACGACGAAATGGAAGATCAGTTACTCGAATTGTTGCGGCGTGGGACTGCTTTGCAGCAGGACGAATTCCTTACCGAGTTGCGGCATCAGCGCAGTCCGGAAGAAGCTTCGGTCTAAGTTCGTTCGGTTCGCGGGCGTTCCATTCTTAATCAGTTTTCCATCCTCAGAATTACCATCAGACCTACCATCCAGCTCCTAACACCGACATCAGGCGGGATCGCGCACGAAATATTATGAAGCCCATTCGGGCGTGTTTACTGGATTCGACTTCGCGCCCCTGGTGGTAAATTTTGTCGAATTGGCCACCGCCGAAAAAAGCCTCCCGCGGCAGGTCATGGGCAGATAATCTTCAGGAGGGATTGCAGGCGGGCGATGCGGAAGTTTCGAGTGCGCGGGAGCGGGAGGCTTTCGGCGGTGGACTTGCGAAGAATCGAAGGGCCCGGGCCCCGTCTTTGACTCAGGCCCTTCAAATCTTCGTGGTCTGTTCCACCCCAATGCGAGTAAGGTAGCCGAACGCCGTTGCGGGATGGTTTCAGCCATGTTAAATCTGAGTTAAATCTGGCGCGGTTGATTGGTTCGCATCTATCTAGATTTCTGGCGAGGGGCGACTCTGGGAAAGAGCAGCGGGGCGGGGCGTCAGTTGCGCGAGCGAAGTGGGGATTTACTGTGGTCGCCGCTGCTGGCGATCGGGGCGGCGGCGTTTGCCGTGGAGATTCCTTTCTTTTTTTTCGGCACGCCATCGGGACACGATGTGGAGTTTCATCTCTACTCGTGGCTCGAAGTTCTGGCGCAGTGGAAGCAAGGAATCGTTTATCCGCGATGGGCGGCGCTGGCTCACTTCGCCTATGGCGAGCCGAGGTTTGTGTTTTATCCGCCAGCTTCGTGGACTTTGGGTGCGGGGCTGAGCGCGATTTTTCCCTGGACGATTGTTTCCAGCATATATATCTGGGTCGCGCTGGTGGCGGCGGGCGTGTCGATGTTTGTGCTGGCGCGGCGTTGGGTTGAAACGGGCTGGGTTGAAGCGAGCTGGGTTGAACGAAAATGCCTCAGCCGGCGTGACGCTATTTTTGCCGCCGTACTTTATGCCGTGAATCCCTACCATTTAGTGATTGTCTACTGGCGCAGCGCGTTCGCCGAGTTGTTGGCCAGCTGTTTGGTGCCGCTGCTGTTGCTGTTTGTACTGAAGGCGGCGGATGCCTGTGAGGATGCGGATGAGAATTCAGGTCTGAAGAGATATGTCGGGCGGACAATGGTGCCGCTCTCTCTGGTGCTGGCGGCTGCTTGGCTGACGAATGCTCCGGCAGCGGTAATGATCCACTATTCACTCGCGTTGCTGATTGCGTGGTTCGCGTGGCGGCGGCGCTCGCTGCGACTGTTACGGCTGGGAGCGGGTGCGGCGGTGTTGGGGGCGTGTCTGGCGGCATTTTATTTGCTTCCGGCGATCTACGAGCAGCGCTGGGTCGACATTGCGCAGGCGGTTTCGGCGGGATCACGCCCGGTGGACAGCTTTTTGTTTATTCACACGACCGATGCCGATCATGATGCCTTCAACCGAATCGTCTCGTGGGTTGCGGTTCTGGAGATGGTGGTGATTTTCGCTGCGGCGTGGGCGGCGCGAAGCTTTCGGAAAGCGGAGCGCGAGCTTTGGAACGTTCTGCTAGGGTGGGCGATGGTTTGCAGCGTGCTGATGTTTCCGGTGAGTGTGCTGCTGTGGCGGGTCTTGCCGAAGATGGCGTTCATGCAGTTTCCCTGGCGGTGGCTGCTGTGCCTGAGCATGATCTTCTCTTTATTGGTGACGGTGAGTTTCGCGACCGCCGGGCCGCGGCGCTGGTGGTGGCGAAGCGCGGTGTTGGCGGCCTCGATTTTCGTGATTGTTGTGGGCTGGCATCGGGTCCAGGCGCCGGGGTGGGACAATGCGGCAGACCTCCGCGAGATGCAGGACAACATGGCTACGGGCGCGGGCTACGAAGGAGTGGAGGAATATACGCCGCTCGGAGCCGATCTGGCGACAGCTGATCTGGCGGCGGGCGATTCTGCGTCGAGCAATCCTGGGTTGAGCGACCTTGGGTTGGGCGACCTCGGCTTGACCAATAAAGACGCTCGCAAAGTGACAGTAGCCGGGCCGGCGCATGCGGCCATTCATGTGTATCGTTGGGACACCGAGTCGCGGATGTTTACGGCGGAGATGTCTGCGCCGGATCAGTTGGCGCTCAGACTGTTGCGTTATCCGGCGTGGCGCGTGGAAGTAAACGGGCGCGCGGTGGAAACGAGTGCGCTGGCAAAGACTGGGCAGATGCTGGTTCCGGTCGAGGCGGGAATGAATCGAGTGGAGATTCGATTTGTGCGGACTTGGGATCGCGCGCTGGGGGGATGGATTTCGATTGCGACGATGGCGGGTGTGGGGATTTGGAGTTGGCGAATTCTAAGAAGAGCGACCCACAGGGGCTAAAGCCCGAATCATCCGTGGCACGAACTCGTGCCATTCCCCGTGCGGTTCTCGAACAAGGCGTGTTTTCGAGATATCCTTTTAACTTCGACATTCACTCATGCGACGAATCTTGATTGCTACTTCGAATCCGGGGAAGCTGCGGGATTTTGCGGGAGCGGCTGTGGGACGCGGCGTTGAAATTGGGAGCATTCCGGGCTTCGCTTCCCTGCCGGCTGTGGTCGAAGACGGACTGACGTTTGAAGACAACGCGCGCAAGAAGGCGGAGGAATATAGCCGGCATGCGGCGGGAGAGATTGTTCTGGCTGACGACTCGGGGCTGGAAGTGGATGCGCTGAATGGGGCGCCGGGCGTGCATTCGGCGCGGTACGCAGCGGATCAGCCGCACCTGGCCAGCGAGAATACTGACGACGAGGCCAACAACGCGCGCCTGCTGCGGGAACTGAGGAAAGTTCCGGTGGAAAAGCGCACGGGACGATTTGTGTGCGTGCTGGCCGCGGCGCGAGACGGAGAGATTCTCGCGACTTTTCGTGGCACGGCTGAAGGAGTAATTCTCGATGCTCCGCGCGGGACGGGCGGGTTCGGATATGATCCGCTGTTTTATTTTCCTCAGATTCAGAAGACGTTTGCGGAACTCAGCGCGGAGGAGAAGGCGCGGTACAGCCATCGGGGCGCGGCGTTTCGGCAGTTTCTGGAATGGTGCGATGGGCTCGCCGTAGTCTAGCGTCTCCTGTGGTGCGGGCCAATAGCAGATTCCTCCCTTCGGTCGGAATGACAACACTTTCGGGATGACAACGCTTCAGGTGTGCGTTCCTTGACTTCACTTCTCGCGGCACTCGATAATACAGGGTTCCTTTTTGATGCGAACTCATAAGCTATAAGGAGCGTTTCGTGGCGTCTGCCAGTTCTAGTGCCCCTGTGGTAGCGCACGGGGTTGCTCCGTTACGCGCGGGGCAGGGATATTCCTTCGTGTTGCGCCGGCTGCATTCGCTTTCCGGGATCGTCCCGGTGGGCGCGTTTCTGTTTGAGCACATTCTGATTTCGAATTCGACCGCCATCACCGGGCCGGACGCTTATGCACGACAGGTCAGCTTTCTGGCGAATCTGCCGCTGGTATTTTTTCTGGAGTTATTCGGAATCTGGCTGCCGATTTTGTTTCATGCGCTCTACGGGTTCTACATCTGGTATCGCGGAGACGGGAATGCGACGGCCTATCCGTGGAGCGGCAACTGGATGTACACGGCGCAGCGCTGGACGGGCGGGATCGCGTTCGTCTACATCCTGTGGCACACGTATACGATGCGGTTTACCGGAGTCGATTTGCACGACAATCCTATGGCGTCGTTCGGCAAGGTTCAGGCTGAGGTGATGCATCCGGCGCTGTTCTTGTTTTACGTCGTAGGGCTCGTGGCGGCTTCGTGGCACTTTGCGTATGGCATCTGGCTGTTCTCGGCGAAGTGGGGGATTGTCTCGGGCGATAAAGCGCAGAAGCGATTGTTGCGCGTCTGCTTGGTATTTTTTGTCGTGCTATGCGGAGCGGGGTTGGCGAGTTTGTATTCGTTCCGCTCGCGTCCCGTGGCCGAGGAGCAACCGAACATTACAATGATGCATTCCAGTAGCAGGGGAACCGGGCAGACGGCGGGCTCCGGAAAGCCGGTGCAATAGCATGGCGACTCCGAAAATTATTGTCGTGGGCGGCGGACTCGCCGGACTGGCCGCGGTGATCAAGATCGCGGAGATGGGCGCGAACGTTGACCTGTTCTCGATTGTTCCGGTGAAGCGGTCGCATTCCGTGTGCGCGCAGGGCGGAATTAACGCGGCGAAAAATCTGAAGGGCGAAGGCGATTCGACCTGGAAACATTTTGACGATACGGTGTACGGCGGCGATTTTCTGGGCAACCAGCCTCCGATTAAGAATATGTGCGAGGCCGCGCCGGGAATTATCGATCTGCTCGACCGCATGGGCGTGCCCTTCAACCGCACGCCGGAAGGTCTGCTCGACTTCCGCAGGTTTGGCGGGACTTTATATAACCGCACGGCGTTCGCGGGCGCGACCACGGGGCAGCAACTGCTTTATGCGCTCGATGAGCAAGTCCGGCGGTATGAGTCCGAAGGCAAGGTGAAAAAGTACGAGCACTGGGAATTTCTCTCGGCGGTGCTCGACGGCAACCGTGTCTGCCGGGGCATTTGCGCCATGGACCTGCGCTCGATGGAAGTGCGCACCTTCCCGGCCGACGCCATCATTATTGCGACCGGCGGCAACGGGGCGATCTTTGGGAAGTCGACCAATTCGGTTGTATGTACAGGTTCGGCGCAGTCCGCCCTCTATCAGCAGGGCGCGTATTACGCCAACGGTGAATTCATTCAGGTGCATCCCACCTGCATTCCGGGCGAAGACAAGCTGCGGTTGATGTCGGAATCGGCGCGAGGCGAAGGCGGGCGGGTTTGGGTTCCGAAGGCTGCGGGGGACAAGCGGGATCCGAAGTCCATTCCAGAGAACGAACGTTGGTATTTTCTTGAGGAGTGGTATCCCAAGTACGGCAATCTTGTGCCTCGCGACATTGCTACGCGGGCAATTTTTAAAGTTGTTTTCGAGTACAACCTCGGCATTGACGGCAAGCCGATGGTGTATCTCGACCTGACGCACATTGACCGCAAGCTGCTGGACAAGAAGCTGGAAGGGATTCTTGAGATCTACGAGAAATTTGTGGGTGACGATCCGCGCGACACGCCGATGAAGATTTTTCCCGGCATGCATTACACCATGGGCGGGCTGTGGGTGGATTTCAATCAGCAGACAAATATTCCCGGAGTGTTTGCGGCGGGCGAGTGCGAGTATCAGTATCACGGGGCGAACCGGCTGGGAGCGAATTCGCTGGTGTCGTGCATTTACGGCGGCAGCATTGCCGGGCCGAACGCGGTGAAATATGCGCGCGGATTGCAGGCTCTGCCGGACGGGAATGGCTTCTTTGACGTGGAGAAAAAGCGGCAGGAGGAGAGTAATTCCCTGTTGACGAATAATCAGGGGACGGAGAATCCGGTGAAGCTGTGGCGGGAAATGGGCGAGTTGATGACTAAGGATTGCACGGTCATCCGCTACAACAAGAATTTGCAGCAAGCAGACGGGAAGGTCGTCGATCTGCTGCAGCGCTTCCGCAAAGTGAATCTAAGTGACAAGACGCAGTGGGCAAACACGACCGTCGTGTTTGCGCGGCAGTTGTACAACATGCTGCAACTGGCGCGGGTGATTGCGCAGGGCGCGGCGTTGCGCGATGAATCGCGCGGGGCGCATTACAAGCCGGACTTCCCCGAGCGCGACGACAAGAACTGGCTGAAGACGACGAAGGCATATTTCGCGCCGGATGCGGATGAGCCGAAGTTTGAGTTTGAGGCGGTGGACACGTCGCTGATTGTGCCGCGGGCGAGGAAGTATTGATGATTGAGGGTGTCCCATCGTTGTCGCGTTCTTTGCGACAGGGTGGGGATGTTGACTCTCGTTGGGTGGCTTGGCGCGATTCACCTGTATCGTTTCATCGAGGATCAAAATCCCCGCCCTGTCCCTGCAAAAGGCGCAGGGACAAGGACGGGGCACCCGCTGTCGAGGTTTGAGCTAAGTGCTAAAGGCTAAGAGCTAATGGCTGAAAAATCCGTAATCATCAAGATCAAGCGGCAAGCTACTCCTACTTCCAAGTCGTATTGGGAGGAGTTTTCGATTCCCTACCGGCCGAATATGAACGTCATTTCGGCGCTGATGGATATTGCCGCCGAACCGTCTACGCGTGACGGGAAGGCGACTACGCCCATCACTTACGACTCGAATTGTCTTGAGGAAGTGTGCGGGTCGTGCGCCATGCTGATTAATGGCAAGGCGCGGATGGCTTGTTCGGCGCTAATTGATCATCTGGAACAGCCGATTCGGCTGGAGCCGTTTTCCAAGTTTCCGGTGGTGCGTGATCTGGCGGTTGATCGCAATGTGATCTTTGAGAACCTGAAGGCCGTGAAGGCGTGGGTGCCCATCGATGGGACTTACGATCTGGGCGCGGGGCCGCGCATGTCGGCCGAGGAGCAGGAAGCGGCGTATCCGCTCTCGCGGTGCATTTCGTGTTGCTGCTGCATGGAAGCTTGCCCACAGTTCAATGAGGACACCGGGTTCGTGGGCGCCGCCACCATCGCGCAGGTGCGGCTGTTCAACACTCATCCTACGGGCAAGGCGCTGGAGCGCGACCGACTGGCGGCGCTGATGGGCGACGGCGGCATTCAGGAATGTGGCTATGCGCAGAACTGCGTCGAGGTTTGCCCCAAGGATATTCCGTTGACCAAAGCCATCTCCGAGGTGGGCGGGCAAGTCATGAAACAGGCGCTGGGTGACCTTTTGCGGCGCTGATTTTTGTCACTCTGTATTAAAAACGTCCAACCCAAGAACGCTAATCACCGTCTAATCGCACCAAGTTGTGCTTCCCTGCGCACATAGCGGGCTATTGTGTGCGCCCTCGGAATGGCCCGTCAGGTGCGGCTAGTACGGGTGAGAAGCGTTGTTTGCGGGTGGAGGGTAATCGCCCGGAAGTGGCGTTTTGGGTACGTAGGTAACGGTCCAGCGGCAGTCTTGGGTTGGACCACTTGACAGCATGGCTTAGAATAGCCGCTACTCAGACGGAAATTGTTGAGAGCGCAGAGGGCGGGCGGCAATGCCTGCCAATTGGAAAACATTCTTGAGATTGAGACGCACAGCTAACTTTCAATTCGCGATTGTCTTGCTGCTGGCCCTGGTAGGTGGAGGGCTGACGGGCAGCGCGTTCGCGGTGCGTCGGGCGACCGTGCAGCGCACGCATCACCGGCACTTCCGGTGGCTGCTGTGGAATCCGATGTTTAAGCCGTCGCATGAATCGCTGCTGATTCAGAACGCTGAGATCAACCGCCTGGAGTTGCCGCGCATTCAGGATGAGACTGAGCTTGAGGCCTTGAAGGCGGATGGTTCCCTGCTGGAAATTCGCTCGGGAGAAACGCTGCGTTTCGATCCGCGGCTTGACCCTACGCGGCGATATTGCCGGCCGTGGACGCTGGATTTTGTGAACGATATCAGCCAGGCTTATTACAACCGTTTTCATCAGCAGATTCAGGTGAACTCGGCCGTACGGACGGTGAAGGTTCAGAAGAAACTGCGGCGGCATAATCGCAACGCGGCTCCGGCGGATGGAGATACGGCATCTTCGCATCTGGCTGGGGTCACGGTCGACTTGCAACGCCGCGGCATGAGCAAGGACCAGATTCGCTGGATGGAGCACTACCTGTTCTACATGAAGGCGCTGGGCCTCGTGGAACCAGAAGAAGAGCGGCACCAGTGGGTCTTCCATATTATGGTGAGCGGGCTCTACTCGGACTGGCGCGAGACCCAGAACATTATTCCCGTCGAACATCAGGACAACGAACATCTGGACAATGCGCACCCGGATAGCGATAAACCGGATAGTGAAAAGCCGGAGGCGCAGATCGCGCTCGGCAGCGAGACGAAATAAGTTTCTTCCTTTTTTTCCTTCCATGCAGTTAGTCCGTTACGATTCTTTGAAGCGACGGACAGGAATGTCCGTCCCACACACCTCTTTATGATCGTTTTGATGGCGGGACTTCCTGGAAGCGGCAAGAGCACGCTTGCGCGCGAACTGGCGGTGCGCACGTCAGGCCGGGTGCTGAGCAAGGACGAAATCCGGCACACGATCTTCCTGCCGGAGGAAATTGAATACTCGTCGCGGCAGGATGATTTCTGCCTGCAGATCATGCTGGAAACCGCGGAATATCTCCTGGCGCAAAATCCGCCGCGGGTAATCCTTCTGGACGGGCGAACGTTCTCGCGGCGCTATCAGATTGAAAACGTGATTGGCGTTGCGGCTCGTCTTCACCAGCCGTGGCGTATTTTCGAGTGCGTGTGTTCGGACGAAATCGCCCGGCGCAGACTGATGGCAGATGCGGAAACCAGCGCGCATCCTGCGGGAAATCGCGACTACCAACTCTATCTCGAAGTGAAGGCGCGCTTCGAAACCATTACGCCCGCCAGGACAGTGATTGATACTGAACTGCCACTGGAGACTTGCGTGCAGCAGGCGCTGGCCGCTCTGGGCTGATCGGTTATCGATAGGCGACTGGCGATCAGCGACCGGTTTTGTCACGTTGCGCGTCTGCCTATACAATCGGGACCTGCCCACATGTTTCTTCGTTCGGTGGGCCACCACTATGATCAGCAGACTCGGTTTCATCGTTGTATTGATTGCCTCTCTCGCCGCGGTCCAGGCTCAGGAAACCCACGCTCAGGAAACCCAGGCTCAGGAAACCCACGCTCAGGAAACCCAGGCTCAGGAAAAAACGTCCACCACGGCCGGAATCGTGGTCAGCGCGCGGGCGCAGAAACTTCATGATTCCTCGCTCGTGATCGATACGCATGCGGATACGCCGCAGCGGTTTCTGGATGAAGGTTTCGACATCGGGTCGACTGATCCCAAAGACATTGGCCACATCAGCCTCGATAAGGCGCGCCGGGGAAATCTGGGCGCGGAATTCTTTTCCATCTGGGTGGATCCGGAGACGAACCAGGGCCACTTTGCCCGGCACACTTTCGATTTGATCGATTCGGTCTACGAGCAGGCGGCGCGGCATCCTGACCGCATGATGATGGCCTTCTCGCCCAATGACATTGACCGGGCGCGCAAGGAGCACAAACTCGCGGCGCTGATGGGCATTGAAGGCGGGCACTCGATTGAGAACGATATTCACTTGCTCCGCATTTACTACCGGCTGGGTGTGCGCTATATGACGTTGAGTTGGTCGAACACGAACGAGTGGGCTGACTCTTCCGGCGACATCGACGATCCGAAGGTGCAGCACCATAACGGGCTCACCGATTTCGGCAAGCAGGTGGTGCTGGAGATGAACCGGCTGGGGATGATGGTGGACATTTCGCACGTCGCCGATAAGACTTTCTGGGACGCGATCGCGACCAGCAAGGCTCCAGTGATCGCGTCGCACTCGTCGGCGCGAGCGCTGGTGAATGCTCCGAGAAATATGACCGACGACATGCTGCGCGCCGTCACCAAGAACGGCGGCGTGGTGCAGGTCAATTTTTATGACGGATTTATTGACGAAGATTATCGCAAGGCCATGATCGCGCAGGCGAAAGATCAGGCCGCCGCGGTGCAGAAATACGCCGACCAGATGAAAGCCGAGGGCAAAACGGTCACCTTCGTTGATGAAGATCGAATCGAGCGCGAGTGGGCAGCGAAGATTCCGCGGCCGCCGCTGAAGTCGCTGATCGATCACATCGATCACATCGCGAGAGTTGCGGGAATTGACCATGTAGGCCTGGGCTCCGATTTCGACGGTGTGAGCGGGGCTACGCCGCTGGGCATCGACTCGGCTGCCGATTTGCCGAAGATCACACAGGCGCTGCTCGATCGTGGATATAAAGACGAAGACATCCGGAAGATCCTGGGCGGAAACCTGATGCGGGTGTTTCGCGAAGTGGAAGGCGTGAGCCACGAAATGCAGTCGCGGGCGGCGACTGCGGCAAAATAGGCAGATAAGGAGAATCGATGCGCAAGACATTCGCAATTCTAGTGATGATGTTGGCGGCCTCGGCGATCTGGGCGCAGTCTGGTTCGAGCACGCCAGCTTCGAGCCAAGGTGCACCTGCGACCAAAGCTGCTACCGCGGCGAAACCGGCCGTCCATGCGTCAACCAAGCCTATCGCGATTATCAAGACCACCGTGGGCAATCTGACCTGCACACTGTTTCCCGATAAAGCGCCGATTGGCGTGGCGAATTTTATTGGTCTGGCGAGCGGTACCAAGGACTGGAAGAATCCTGTGAGCGGCGTAACCAAGCACGGGGTGCCGCTCTATGACGGCACAATTTTCCATCGCGTGATTCCCGACTTCATGATTCAGGGCGGTGATCCGGCGGGCAACGGCCAGGGCGATCCGGGATACAAATTCAAGAACGAGACATCCCCCGATCTGTTGTTCGATCAACCGGGGCGCCTCGCCTACGCCAACGCTGGGCCGGGCACCAACGGCTCGCAGTTTTTCATTACGGAAGTGGCCACGCCGCACTTGAACGGCGGCTACACTATCTTCGGGCAGTGCGACGAAGCGTCGGTGGTGCTGGTGAAGCAGATTGCGCGCATGGCGAGCGATCCTGCGAATAACAAACCGTTTCGTCCGGTGAAGATCATTCACATCAGCATTGTGCGCAGTACGGGGACTGCGGCCAAACCGGCTGCCGGCGCGACGGTGAAGAAACCAGCGGCTGCGGCGCCCGCGAATCCGAACTAAGCTGGCGAGTTGTCTGTTAGAAGCGCGTTGAAGTCACACCGAGCCGAGACCTAAAATGCTTTTCGAGATGAGTAAGCGTGCTTTCGTATGGAGTGTGGTGGCGTTGGGGTTGACGCTGGCCGCTCACGGGCAAATGCCGCGAACTGCGCCTTCCCAGCCTTCAACCGCCCCGCACATGTCTGCGGATCCTCCTGGGGATCCTCTGGAAACACCGGCTGTTCAGCAGGATGTTCCTTACGGCAAAGTCGGCGCGCAGGCCCTGCTGTTGGATATTTACCAGCCGGCGGAACATTCTGACTTGCGACCGGCTATCGTGCTGATTCACGGCGGAGGCTGGACGAGCTTTGACAAATCGACCATGGGCAGATTGGGAGCGTTTCTTGCCCACTCCGGGTTCGTCGCGTTCTCGGTCGACTATCGCTTGTTCCATGAAAAAGAAAAAGAAAATTTGTGGCCGGCGCAACTGGATGACGTCCAGCGGGCGGTGCGGTGGATTCGTGCCAACGCCGCAAAATACGGCGTCGATCCCCAGCAAATCGGTGCTTTCGGGCACTCCGCGGGGGCGCAGTTGGCGGCGCTGCTGGGGATGGAAAATACACGCGACAATTCCGATGCAGCCCTCGCGAGATATTCCAGCCGGGTGCAGGCCGTGGTCGACGTGAGCGGGCCCAGCGATTTCACGGTCCATCGTGATGCGGACGGCGACCCTTTTCTATCCAGCTTTTTCGGCGGAGACTATGCCCACGCCGCGAAAACCTGGGAAGACGCTTCGCCGGTATTCCATGTCACCAAGAAGGTTGCTCCTTTTCTCATCGTGCACGGCACCAAAGATTCCGAGGTACCGATCGCGCAAGCTCAGGAACTCGCCGACAAACTGAAACAGGCGGGAGCCTCGGTCAAGTTTATGACGGTGGAGGATGTCCATACATTCCAGACGCCGGAAGTGAAAATGCGGCTTGCGTTCGCGACGCGCGACTTTTTCATGCAATATCTGAACCGGTAGACGCGGAGCATCTCGCTGTTTCCGTGCCCTGCTAAAATCAGGAGCGAGCGAGTGATCCAACTAGCGATCCAACTAAGGAGAAGAATCGTCCATGAGCCGTCCCGCGGGCACTTACGCCACTTTTGAAACCTCGGAAGGAACCATCGTTTGCCGTCTGTTTGAGAAAGACGCGCCCAAGACCGTCGCCAACTTCGTGGAGCTTGCCGAAGGCCAGAAAGAATGGAAGCATCCTTCAACCGGCAAGAAATCGAAAGATCGCCTCTACGATGGAACCATTTTTCACCGCGTGATTCCCGACTTCATGATTCAGGGCGGAGATCCGCAGGGCACGGGCACAGGCGGCCCGGGCTACCAGTTCGAGGATGAAACCAAAGGTTCGCCGCACAAGTTCGATAAGCCGGGCAAACTCGCCATGGCCAACGCCGGGCCGAACACCAACGGATCGCAGTTCTTCATTACGACCGTGCCGACGACCTGGCTCACCGGAAAGCACACAATTTTCGGCGAAGTTGTCGAGGGGCAGGACGTCGCCGTGAAGATTACCGGCGTTCCGCAAAATCGGCAGAACAAACCGAACAAAGATGTGGTGCTGAAGAAGGTGACGATCGAGAAGGTGTAAGGCTCAGTAAACATATCAGCCAGAATTCGGCCGGTTGCCACGATCAACGCAGAGAAGTCCCGTTGGCGATCGCGGTAACACAAGTGGCACGGGGTCCTTCGACTGCGTTGGCATCCGCGAAGCGGATGCCAACTCCGCTCAGGATGACAGATCATCACGCGGTCGAGGTCGCCTAAACTCCGATCACTGCACACAATTCCTTTACCGCCGCGGCGCTCTTGTCCAAGCCCGCTTTTTCTTCGGCGGTCAGCTTGATCTCGATGATCTGCTCGATTCCCTTCGCACCCAGTTTTACGGGGACGCCAACGTAAAGGCCGGTGATTCCGTATTCGCCCTGCAGAAACGCGGCGCAGGGCAGGATTTTCTTTTTGTCTTTGAGAATCGCCTCGACCATCTCGGTGGCCGCGGCTGAAGGCGCGTAGTAGGCCGAGCCGGTTTTGAGATACTTCACAATTTCGGCGCCGCCGTCGCGGGTGCGCTGGACCAGGGCTTCGAGCTTTGTCTTTTCGATCAACTCTGTGATCGGGATGCCAGCGACCGTGGAATACCGCGGCAGCGGAACCATGGTGTCGCCGTGGCCGCCGAGCACGAAGGCGGTGACGTTTTCGACGCTGACTTTGAGTTCGTCGGCGATGAAGGCGCGGAAGCGCGCGGAGTCGAGCACCCCGGCCATGCCGATGACGCGCTCGCGCGGGAATCCGCTCAGTTTGTAGGCGGCTTGCGCCATGGCGTCCAGTGGATTAGACACGATGATCAGGATGCAGTTCGGCGAATGCTTGACGACCTCGCCGACCACCGCTTTCATGATGCCGTAATTCGTGTTGAGCAAATCGTCGCGGCTCATGCCCGGCTTGCGCGGAATGCCAGCGGTGATTACAACAATGTCGGAGTTCGCGGTGTCTTTGTAGTCGTTGGTGCCGCTAACGTAGGAGTCGCGTTTCTCGATGGGCATGGCTTCGAGCAGGTCGAGCCCTTTGCCCTGCGGCACTCCTTCGACAATGTCGATGAGTACGACGTCGGCCAGTTCCTTGGAGGCGATCCAGTGAGCGGCCGTTGCGCCCACGTTTCCGGAACCTACGATGGTGACTTTCTTGCGCATGATTTCATCCTTTCGATGAAACTTTCCAGAGCCAAATGAATTGAGTAATTGGGGAATTTGGTAATTGAGTAATTGGAAGACCCGCCCCGCGACCTGGAGCACGGACATTCCCCATACTCCATAGAGATTTTCAATTTCCCAATTGCTAAATTACCCAATTACTCAATCGCTACACCAGCACGCCCGCGCCCATGTTCTCGATCATGGCGTCGGCGAACTCGCTGGTTTTTACTTTCGTTGCACCCGGCATCAGGCGCTCGAAGTCATAGGTAACTTTTTTTTGCTCGATCGTCCGCTCCATGCTCTGCTCGATCAGGTCGGCGGCTTCGTTCCAGCCGAGGTGTCGAAACATCATCACGCCCGACAGAATCACCGAGCCGGGATTGATGACGTCCTTATCGGCATACTTCGGCGCGGTGCCGTGCGTGGCTTCGAAAATTGCATAGCCGTCGCCGATGTTCGCGCCGGGAGCGATTCCGAGGCCGCCTACCTGCGCCGCGGCTGCGTCGGAAATGTAGTCGCCGTTAAGATTCGGCGTGGCCAGAACCGAGTATTCTTCCGGACGCGTCACAATCTGCTGGAAGATCGAATCGGCGATGCGGTCGTTGATCATGATCTTCTTTTTCCACACCCCATTGCCGTGCGTGGCATAGATGGCGTCCAGAACTTCTTTCACTTCTTTTTCAACCGCCACGCGGAAAGCGGGCGGAGCGAATTCCATTCCAGGCTCGATCAGATCGGCGTTCTCGGCCACGCTCAAATTCGGATTCGCGTCTTTATTGCCCAGAATCCAGCTCTCGCGTTCGGTTACGACCTGGTCGCGGAATTCGTCGGTGGCAACTTCGTATCCCCACTTGCGGAATGCGCCTTCAGTAAATTTCTGAATGTTGCCTTTGTGCACGAGCGTTACGCTCTTCAGTCCGTTCTCGAGCGCGTGCTGAATGGCCATGCGGACCAGACGCTTGGTTCCGGTGATTGAGATCGGCTTGATGCCGACGCCGGAGTCGAGACGGATCTGTTTCTTGCCGCCTTTCAGCATGTCCTTGTTCAGGAACTCAATCAGGCGCAGGCAGTCGGCGGTTCCCTGCTCCCACTCGACGCCGGCGTAAACGTCCTCGGTGTTCTCGCGGAAGATGACGACGTTCATCCGCTCGGGATGCTTCACCGGCGAGGGAACGCCCTTGTAATACTTGACCGGGCGAACGCAGGAATACAAATCGAGAATTTGACGCAGCGCGACGTTGAGCGAGCGGATGCCGCCGCCCACGGGCGTAGTCAGCGGGCCTTTGATGGCCACGCGAAATTCGCGGACGGCCTCGACGGTGTCATCGGGCAGCCAGTTATCGAACTTGGCCTTGGCCTTTTCTCCGGCGAATACTTCATACCAGGCAACGCGGCGCTTACCTTTGTAAGCTTTCTCGACTGCCGCGTTGAACACGCGCAGCGAGGCTTTCCAGATGTCGCGGCCGGTGCCGTCGCCCTCGATGAAAGGGACGATCGGATTGTCGGGAACGTCATACTTGCCGTTGGCATATCCGATTTTCTTGCCGTCCGCCGGTACCGCTACGCCGTTATAAGAGCCTGCCATGCCGTGCCTCCGCCCTAAGAGTTTCGCTCAGCCATTTAGAAAACTTTTTATTATAAAGAATGAGTTGGGTTAGAGGCGGATTATTGTTGTCCGGTTCCAGAGCCTTCCCGAAATAGCCCTTCCCCGTCGGTGGCCGTGTGCCATAATCCTTCCGTTGCGCCATTCATTTACGGCGCCTGCCCTAGGGAGGTTCACTTGACCTACTGTTTCACCTATCGGCGACTTCTGCCAGTGGGCCTGCTGCTTTGTCTTGCGTTCGCATCGACGGCGTCGGCCCGCGACTCGCACGATCGCACGCACGTAGGCGGCAACATTGTCATCGGCCCCGGAGAAGAAGTCGAGGACGCGACTTGCTTTGGTTGCAGCATCCGCGTTCGCGGCCATATTTCGAGCGACGCGACCGCATTCGGCGGCAGCGTCATCATTGAAGATCAGGGCGAGGTCGATGGGGATGTCACGGCGTTTGGCGGCGGAATCCGCCTCAGCGATCGAGGCAGTGTCAAGGGTGATGTCACCGTTTTTGGCGGCCGGATTCAGCGCGATCCCACGGCCACCATTGGCGGCGATGTTACGACCATGGGCGGCCCGGGATGGATCGTTCTGATTCTGGGAGCGCCGTTCGTTTTCTTCGCTCTCTTCGTTGCGCTGGTTGTGTGGATCGTGCGACGACTGCTCCGACCGGCGGTGCCGGTCACGGTATAGCGCGGATATAAAACGGGTGCCCCAAGGATGGGCACGATGATGCCGGCAGCTCGATGTCTTCTTTCAACGAATAGAGCAAACCTGCAGGCGAGGTTAACCCCACGAAGAGATCCTACACGATTCTGCTGGTGATTGGATGCGTATGGCTTGTTGCCATGATCGCACTGCTGCCGGAACTCATCGCCGTCTGGCCAGAGCGGACGATCGTGCAACAAACGTTCTCAAGTTACGCTGACGCGCTTGTCAGTCAGAACTTCGAAGCGGCATACCGATATCAAAGCCCGGAATTTCAAGAGAGGATCACGTTTGATAGCTTTGTTCAATATGAGCGCGACGCGCAGTCCAAGTTTGGAATTCTCAAGTCGGTTCAGCAGGAAGGTATGAGCGTTCGAAAGTGGCGGAATCCAAGTCGTTGGCGAGCGTCGATCATTGCCGATTTCCAGTACGAAAGGGCTGTGGTGAGATTCACCTTCGAGTTGCATCGAGACAATGGTCGGTGGACGATCTTCAGCAGCAAAGGCCAAGAGCAGTAAGGGGGCCGTCAGGGGCCATCCTCTCATGACTATCTCAAATCAAAACCCGCGGCCTTTCGACTGCATCGTGTCCCACTTCTCGCAAAGGACGCGAGAAATGGGGCACCCTTTGTCGAAGTTGCGTAAGCGAACCCTCGCGCGATCCCCTACCACCGTCTCGTCCCGAATGTTTTCCTGACCCCTACCGTCATGTAGCGTCCCCATGGGCCGTTGTTGCCGAGGTCGGCGGGGCCTAGATTCTTGTCGCGGGCGCCCAGGCGGTCGAAGAGGAAGTGCTGCGTCACGCGGAATTCGAATCCCTTGTTGAGATAGATGCCGACTCCCCACGAGTGTTCAACGCCGATCGCATCCGGCGACCAGGTGTAGAGAGTCTTTGGTATGGTTTTGCCGAACAGAAATGCGGGCGCGCCGTACACCATGAAGCGGCGCAGCGGCGTGCGGCCAAAAGGACGGACTTCAAGAATTCCCGACAACATATAGCGTGCAAACAAACTGCAGGGGTCGTTGATGCCGCCGTTGGCCGCGGCATCACCCGAGCATTGATTGGGATCAATTTCGTTGTGCGGCGGCGCCAGGTCGAGCTGCGCCCAGCCCCAGAACGTATCGCGGGGGAAAAACATCCGCTCCCCGGGAGCCGAGCTTGTCCAAGTGCCACGAGAGCTCTCCGACGCCGTAGCCGAAACCTGAGCTCCCGCGAACGAGATCAGCACCGGAACAGTCAACAACCACGCCAACTTTTTCATGTCGCCTCCGAGATGAAGTTCAGACTCGCAATTAAACTTGCTGGATTCCTGATCTGCGCCAAAGGACCGATGTAAAGGCTTTTGCTGGCAGGCTGACTCTTCGACGCGACCGAAATCCTGCTGAGCAGAGCGCCACATTGTAACCTGCATACGGCTTGGGGCCGGTGGCGGACTGGATTCCGAGGTCGATCTACTCGAGAATGGGGTGAGTTCGGGGAGGTTGCCAGCGCTCGGATCGAGTTCCCTGTTGTATGTTCTTCTGAACCATGTTTCTGTTATTTTGAAGCAGATCTCTGTGAGTTCGCAGGGACTGCTGACCAAGTCGGGCTCCCGAACACCTTCCAGAATTCATATTTCATAAGCGGATTTATTCCATTCATAGTACGTTCACAATCGGAAACGGCGTTAAACCCCGGTAAGACCGGGGTAAGGGTTTGGTTGGCGGATTGCACCATGATCTAGTTCCGCAACAGACCAGGAACCCTATGCCGCAAGAGATATCCGTGTCGTACCAGGCGATCAAGAGCAAGGTTTACCGCTTGATCGATTCGCTCGTAGTGGGTGAGAAGACTGAGGCTGAGGTGCAGGAGTCGATCCGGCGCTGGTGGGCCCTGATCCATCCAGCGGACCGTCCTATCGCCCAGAAATATCTCTTACTGGTGCTGGGGCGCTCTGCGTCTGCCTTGGACTCGATGGGAGATGCGTTCCTCTCTGCCAGCACTTGTGAAGTGACGCGGCCGCATATGAGCGAAGTCGCTCTCCCCGGCAAGCGCATGCGTCTGCTAGAACGCATGGTGAAGGAAAGCTCGGTTCGTAGCGTGGTTTAGTCCGCTTCCACGGGCCGCGAGACACAGAATTTACATTTCCCCTGTTGCTTTTTGCGGCGCCTGCCTCGTATCTTCGGATTGTAACTTCAGATCGCAACTTCAGATGGCAACTTCAAGGCATGACTCCAACCGGTAACTTCAAGTCGAATCTACAGGCTCAATCCCTGCAGATCGCGCATAATTACGAGCGAAATCGGCAAGAATCAGCAACTGAGGAGTGAAGCATGAGACCGTTATCGTTAACGCAATCCACTTCTAAGCAATCCGCCGCTCTCCAACCTTTTACGAAGGAATCCAGCAAGCGGGGGAAACTGGGAATCTATCTTACGTTCGGAGCACTTCTGATTATGGCCACATCGTTGTTTGCAGGCTCGGGTGTCTACAGTTTCACTCTGAACTCGATCGACGGCAAGCCGGCGCCGCTGGCCGACTACAAGGGCAAGGTCGTCCTGCTGGTGAACGTGGCCAGCCAGTGCGGTTACACGCCGCAATACAGCGCGCTCGAAGCCATCTACGAAAAATACAAAGACCAGGGATTCGTGATTCTCGGCTTCCCTGCGAACAACTTCGGTGCGCAGGAACCCGGCACGAACGAAGAGATCAAGACGTTCTGCACCCGCAAATACAGCGTGACCTTCCCCATGTACGCGAAAATTTCGGTGAAGGGTGAAGATCAGGCGCCGTTGTATGCCTATCTGACGAAGCAAACCGGCGCAGGCATCGCCGGAGAGATCAAGTGGAACTTCACCAAGTTCCTGGTCGATCGTGATGGGAAGGTGATCCAGCGGTTCGAGCCAGCGGTCACGCCGGATTCAAAGGAAGTGACGGCGGCGATTGAGAAGCAGTTGAAATAGTGTCAGCTCCAATTTCTCGAGGGTGGGAATTTTGATTCTCGCTGGACTCGGATCGGAACGGGGTGAGAAGGAGAACGGCGTGGCCTGAACGTCAACTTCCCCACCCTGTCGCAAAGGACGCGACAAGGATGGGTCACCCTCGTTATCGTGCCTATTCTGCTCCCAGTTTCTTTAGCGCTGCCACGCCGTTTTCATTAGTCGGCTTCAGTTCGACGGACTTCTGATAGTTCTTTATCGCGAGTGCCTTTTGGCCGTTCGTCATGTAGGCTTCGCCGAGGCTGTCATAGGCATTCCATGAGTTGGGATGAAGCTCGACATTCTTGCTGAACACCAGAATCGCGTCGCCGATCTTCTTGCTTCCCATGAGCGTATATCCAGTCTGATTCACGGTGCCTTCTGTGATGGTCCCGTTCGCCAACTCCCGTGAAAATTGCTCAAGCGCCGCCGCGGCGCCTTGGGCGAAAGCCTCCCGAGTGAACAACAGCCCCGGGGCATCGTAGTTATCGTACTTGAGCCAATCAAAGGCCGGCTGCTCGCCGCCTAGAGTCTCTGCCAAAATCTGTCGCGCGATCGAGAGACCGTTCTCGCTGTTGGTCATGTAAACCACGCCCGACTTGGTTGCGGGCCGCACAACGAAAAAGGCTTTGAATACGCCATTGTCGCCCCAGTGCCAGAGCGACTCACCCTCCGCCGTCTGCTCGATCCCGAATTCCAGTCCCCAGAAGATCGTCGTGGACAGCTTGCCCGACGGAGTGCCCTCGACACAGTTCGAGCACGCGGGGTCAACGGCGATCTGCTGGGCTTCCATTTCGCGCAGCGTCGAAGCCTGCAGCCCTTTTCCGTTTAGAACGGCGTTCAGAAAGTTCGCATAGTCTTCCGCAGTAGTCGATAGACTCGCGGCCGCGTTGGCTTGATCCGCCTTGAACAGATCCACCGGAGTTCCGGCTACGTTGTGCCCGATGGCGACCTCACTTTCGAACGCCGGATTCCACACGTAGCTGCTGTGCTTCATGCCAAGCGGCGTGAAGACGACCTCCTGTAAGTAGTCGTTGAGCGGCTTGCCGGTGATTTTTTCCACCGCTTTCTGCAGGAACACCATGCCGGCCCCGGAATAGCTGAAACGTTCCCCCGGAGTAAAGTGGATGACGAGCGGCTGACCGTCTCCCGGCCAGTTGGGGAATCCGGTGCGATGACTGAGCACAATCCGCGCTGTAATCTGCTTGAACCGCGGGTCGCCCTCTGTCATTTCTTTCGGCAGATACGGCGCCAAAGGCTCGTCGAGTTTCAGCTTGCCCGCGTCGACCAGCTTCAGCACGCCATAAGCAAATACGGGCTTGCTCAGCGAGCCCACGTTGAAGCGCGTATCTCTGGTCACCGGCTTCTTAGTCTTTTCATCCTGGACGCCGAAACTATCGGTCCATACGGCCTTGCCGCCTCGGATGATAGCAATCGAGAGCCCCGGCACACCCGCTTTTTCCATAAGGAGAGGAATATCTTTCTTCAGGCCCGCTTCGGTTGTGGCATTCATCAGAGTGGGCGCGGCAGACTGTTGAGCGGCACATAGCGCTCCGTTGAGCAGGAGAAACGGTGCGAGACGGCGGAAGATCAAGATGGGGCTCCTGTGGATCAAGAAAATCTATGTATTTAGACTCGGGCGGGCGATGTTGGTGAGCCCTGGGAATCGGCAGATCTCAGCGGCTAAAGCCTACAGCAGACGGGCATTCATTGGCCCGACTGGAAGTCGGGTCCTTCCCGATTTCGGTACCCTATATGTCGTAATACAGCGCGAACTCGTACGGATGCGGCCTTTGTTTTATCGCGTCCACTTCCTTCGAGCGCTTGTAGTCAACGTAGGTCCGCAACAACTCCTCGGTAAACACATCGCCTTTGAGTAAGAACGCATGGTCGCGCTCCAGCGCATCTAGCGCGTCTTCGAGCGAGCCGGGCATGGACGGGATATTCGACAACGCCTCGGGGTCGAGGTCGTAGATGTCTTTGTCCAGCGGCTGGCCGGGGTCCATTTTGTTTTCGATGCCGTCGAGGCCGGCCATCAACATCGCCGCGAAAGCCAGGTAGGGATTGCAACTCGGGTCGGGCGGGCGGAACTCGACTCGCTTGGCTTTGGGCGCAACTGAATACATGGGAATGCGGCAGGCGGCGGAGCGATTGCGCCGCGAGTACGCCAGATTCACCGGAGCTTCAAACCCGGGCACGAGGCGCTTATAAGAATTCGTCGTGGGTGCGATGATCGCCGACAGCGCCGGGCCGTGCTTGATCAGGCCGCCGATGTACCAGAGCGCAAGCTGTGAAAGGCCGGCGTATCCGTCGCCGGCGAAAAGCGGTTCGCCCGCCTTCCACAGCGACTGGTGAGTGTGCATCCCGCTGCCGTTGTCGCCAAAGATCGGCTTGGGCATGAACGTGACGGTTTTTCCCTGGCGGTTGGCCACGTTTTTCACAATGTATTTGTAGAGCAGCATTTTGTCGGCGGAGCGCAGGAGCGAGTCGAACTTCAGGTCAATCTCCGTCTGACCCCCTGATGCGACCTCGTGATGGTGGCATTCCACATTGATGCCGCAGCTCTGCATCATCAGCACCATCTCGGAGCGCAGGTCCTGATAATGGTCGGTGGGCGGCACGGGAAAATAACCTTCCCGGTAGCGCGGACGGTAGCCCAGATTGTTCGCTTCCCTTCCCGAATTCCAGCGGCCTTCTTCGGCGTCGATGTAGTAAAAGCCGTACTGCTCGCGCTGATCGAAGCGGACATTATCGAAAATGAAAAACTCCGCTTCCGCGCCGAAGTAGGCCGTGTCGGCGATGCCGGTCGCAGCCAGATGCAGTTCGGCTTTCCTGGCGATGTAGCGAGGATCGCGGTCGTAGCGCTGCTTGGTCACGGGATCGACCACATCGCAGACCAGCACGAGAGTAGGCACCTCGGTAAAGGGATCGAGCAAATGAAAGTTCGCGTCCGGCTTGAGCAGCATGTCGCTCTCGTGAATGCCGGCCCAGCCTCGAATCGACGACCCGTCGATACCGAAGCCGTCTTCCAGCGACGATTCCGTCAGCTCGGCAATGGGATAGGAAATGTGGTGCCACAGGCCGGGAATGTCGGTGAAACGCAGGTCGAGAATCTTCGCGTCATGCTTCTTCGCGAACTCGAGAACCTTCTTTGCTTTGGAATCGGCATCGGCCATGAATGCACCTTGCGGGAAGCGATTTCTCGCAGAGATCGGGCGAACGGTTGCCTGGAATTCTGCAAGCGGACAGGCTGCTACAATCGGTCGCGTTGTGTGGAACCGTGAGAGTCTAAAGGCAGTCGCGGGCGCTGGCAATTCGATTGTTCTTATAGCGGCGATAACGGGTCTTTATACTGAAAGCTGTCAGCTTTCAGGAAACCGGCGTCCGATTGTTGGATGTCTCAGATGCACTGCCTTGGCTGATAGCTGAGAGCTAACGGCTGAGAGCTTTCCATGGACTTTGACCAGCTCGAAACCTTTCTCGAAGTGGCGCGGCACGCCTCGTTCTCGCGGGCGGCGGAGAAGCGTTTTCGCACTCAGCCGGCGATTTCGTCGCAGATTCGCGGGATCGAGGAAGAGGTCGGAGCCAAGCTGTTTGACCGTTCCGGCGGTAAAGTTTCGCTCACCGCGGCGGGCAAGGCGTTTCAGAAGTACGTCGAGGAAACGCTCGACGCCCGCAAGGCCATGATGGTTGCGATCGCCGAAATGGAGCGCGTACCACGAGGCGAAATTATTGTGGGCGCGAACGAAGGCACCTGCTTGCACATCCTGCCGTATGTTTTCGCCGACTTCAAAAAGCAGTATCCGGATGTTTCGGTGAACATCAAGCGCGCCGACTACGGCAAGATTCTCGAATCGATCATCGATAACTCGGTGGATTTCGGCGTTCTTTCCCTGCCCGTGACCGACCCGCGCCTGACCGTGGTGCTGATTCATCGCGACGAATTGATCGTGATCGCGCCGCCGCAACATCCGCTGGGAAAAATGAAGGCAGCAACCATTGCCGACATGGCCAAGTTTCCGCTAGTCGTACCAAAGGCGGGACATACGCGGGATGCGATAGAGCAATTATTCCACGAGCGGCGACTGAAGCCGAATTTCACCATGGAACTCGACTCCAGCGAGTTGCTGAAGCGCTTTGTGGCTGCCGATGTCGGCATTGGCTTCATCGCGCGCTCCAACGTTGAAGAGGATGTTCGCGCCAAGGTTCTGGCCGCGATTCCCATTGCCGACGCACAGGTGCGCCGCGATCTGGCGTTGGTCTTCCGCAAAGACAAGGCTCTGAGTCGCGCCGCGCTGGCCTTCATTGACATTGCCGTGAAGCACAAATCCACGGAGGAATTGGCGCACATACCTAATCGATGACCAGGTCGATGACACAGCCGATTACCGAGCGATGACCCGGCATACTGACTCAACAATGACGAAGGCGATCCCCAGGCTTCTGTTCCCCCTCTCGATGCTCATTTTCGGCGGGTGCATCGTCGGCTGGTGCGCTTCGGGCATGGAGCAAGGTGGGTCCACGCAGAACGGCACCGCGCCGATGTCCGCATCGGCTCAGAAGCTGATCGCTATTAAAGTCATCGGAAGCAAACGCTTCCCCGAAGCTGCCATTGCCGCGGCAAGCGGCTTACAGATGGGAGCCGCCGTCAACGACGACGACTTCAAGAAAGCCGCCCGTCGTTTGGGCGACATGGGAGTCTTCACCGAGATCGCTTACACGTTTTCTTATTCTTCGGCGGGAACCAAGCTCGAACTGCACGTGACCGACGCGGATAAATTTGTCCCGGCACACTTCGAGGATTTTGTCTGGTTCTCTGACGCCGAACTGCGGCAGCGCCTTCAGCAATACTCGCCGCTGTTCGATGGCCAATTGCCGGTCCATGGCGGCCTGGCCGACCAGGTTTCCGATGTCCTACAGGCCATGCTGGTAGAAAACGCAATCCCCGGACACGTCGAGTATCAACGCACCGGCAAGGCCGATGGTCCCGTCGAGGCGATCATTTATCGGGTCACTGATGTTCTGATTCGAGTCCGCAAGATCGAATTCACGGGCGCGGGCGATGCCGAAATGCCCGCGCTGGAAGAAGCCGGGGAAAGACTTTCGAGCCACGAATATTCCCGCAGCAGTCTGAATCAGTTTGCCCAGCGCCAGCTTCTCCCGGTCTATCAAGCGCGCGGATACCTGAAGGCGGCGTTCGGCGAGCCGCAACCCAAGGTCGTGAAGCAGCCTGCTACCGAGAATGAAGACGGGCCGCGCAACCAGACCGTCGTCGATATCGTGTTCGCCGTGACTCCCGGCCAGCAATACAAATTGAAGAACCTGGAGTGGGCGGGCAACAAAGAGTTCCCTGTCGACACGCTGCAAAAGATGGTCCGCGCCGAACCCGGCCAGCCCGCCAATACCGTCCGCCTGGCTAATAATCTGAAGGACATTCAAAAACTCTACGGATCGCGCGGATTCGTCACGGCGGCGATCCGAGCCGATGCGCAGTACGACGATGCAGCAGGCACCGTCGTCATCCACCTCGAGGTAACGGAGGGCTTCGCCTATCACATGGGCGACCTGGAATTCCGCGGCCTCGATAATAGCTTGATGGCGAAACTGCGCGGCATATGGAAACTCCAGCGGGGCGACGTGTACGACTCGACATACCTGAGCGAATATCTGCCCGCCGCGCAGAAGCTTCTCCCTCCGACCCTGGACTGGGAGGTCGCGCCGCACGTTACCGCCAACGTGCGCGACAAGAGCGTTGACGTCGATCTGATCTACTCGGTCAAAGCACCGAAATAGCGAACGCCGCTGGGCCACCTACCGGATAGTTCTGTTCGGTTTTTGGAACAAACTACTGGCAGTTTGCAGGGAACGCCTGCGGCAGGGTACCCTTGCGGCGCCATCGAATTCCCGCGATCGCGGAAGTTTTTTGCGACCAGACGGGCATATGGGAAATCAGGATTGCTTGATACACTGGCCCGGCGGGTTGCGGGTTCGCCGCCGCAGACGTCGGACGGAACTCTGGGGGATGGCATGAAGAGTAGTTGGCAGCGTTCGATGGTGATTACGGGAATCATGACTGCGGCAATCGTGGGTTCCTCCAGTATGCTTTCATCCCGCGCGGCGCTGGCAGCCGGCAAGCAAACGCTGACCGGCGAAGTGGGCGACGCTATGTGCGGCAGCAAGCATATGCCAGGCGAAGGCACAGCGGCGGAGTGTACGCGCAGTTGCGTAGCGCACGGTTCGAAATATGCTCTGGTGGTGGGGGACAAAATTTATACGCTGAATGCCAGCGACAAGGCGGTGCTGGCTCTGCTTGACCAACAGGCGGGCAAGAAAGCCACGGTGACCGGCACCGTAACCGGCACCGATATTGATGTCACTCAGGCAGTCGCGGCGAAGTAGGGCGCGAATCGAGGCGGCCAGTGCGACGCTGCGAGCCACCGAATGAGTTTGAAGTAAGGTTTTGCCCGGGCCCTCCCCCTGCAACATCCGGGCATCAGGCGGGGAAGCGCGCCAGCGTCTCCCCGCATTTTTTTCGTCTCGGCTGCAAATTCATATTTTGTTAACGAAGCATTGTGTTAGATTGTGCATTCTCAACCCTAATTTTTCTTTTCGGAGGATCACGGAATTGGGCAAAGACATGGTTCCGAAGCGGATTTTCTTTACCAAGGGAGTGGGAAAACACCGCGAGCGGTTGACTTCCTTCGAATTGGCGTTGCGCGACGCCGGCATCGCTGCCCAGAATTTGGTTCGGGTTTCCTCCATCTTCCCGCCGAACTGCAAGCTGCTTGCCCGCAAGGAAGGTGTGAAGTACCTGCATCCCGGCGAAGTCGTTTTCGCCGTCGTGGCCGAGAACACCACACGGGAGCCGCACCGCCTGCTGGCCTCGTCGATCGGCGTGGCGATTCCCGCCGACCGTAACACTTACGGCTACCTGAGCGAGCACCACTCTTTCGGCGAGACTGAAGATGCCGCCGGCGAATACGCCGAAGAACTCGCCGCCGAAATGCTCGCCACCACATTGAACGTGGAATTCGATCCCGATCGCTCCTGGGACGAAAAGAAGCAGATCTACCGTCTGTCCAACAAAATTGTTCGTACCGCGAACGTGACCCAGTCCGCCGTGGGCGATAAGCGCGCTCTCTGGACCACCGTGATCGCCTCGGCCGTCTTGATCTTCGACTAAAAAGAAAAAGAACTTGAAAAAGTCGCGGTGCCCCTATGCCCTCTGGCATCGTCGTGGGGTATTCGTTCGCTCACTTCGCTGGTCGTTCTACGTCCAACTCTATATCGCGCTGCGGCGTACCGTCGGCGAGGTTTCCGATGTAGAAGCGTGCCGCGGCGTCAACCTTCAATTTCTATTAAGTCGATGAAAACAATGTAATTAAATGAATCCGATCGACTACCGCAGCATCTGATTGGGGAGTGACACTTTGGTAATTAGGCCCTGAGTCGAATGTAACCCTCCCTTAACGAGGATCGGGTACTATTGAAGTGGCAGAAAAGACACAGACTCCAGATCGAGGACTAGCAGTGGATACCGAAACACGCAGAAAGAAACAACAGGACATGATGGTGCAGCTGGTCGAGCGCAAAGTGCGCACGCGGGCCAAGCAGCTCTATGAAACTCGCGGCCAGGAAGAAGGCCAGGCCTTGCAGGATTGGTTTCAGGCTGAGTCGGAAGTCCTAGAAAATAGTGTGGTTGCACCGCTCTATCGGCGGCTCCGGACGGTCAATAATGATGCACACGACGGCAACTCCGCCCAGGAGTTTGTCGCTCAGAATTCGTCTGCCTGCGAGAGCAACGCGTAATCGAGGTTTGGGTGGTTCCCCACCCCGAGCCGCAAATCTTCGCCTCAGTCAAAACTCCAGTTACTTTTTACCCGTGGCCCGGGCGCCCTTGCGCGCACCCGACTTAGCTTTGGCTTTATCCAAACGCTCAATCACCGCAGCCACGATGATGGGCAGGCCCACGGTCGCATCCACGAAGACCTCGCCAAACTTCCCACCCTCCGACGGAGGCACGAACTTGCCCCAGGAGATCGCCTCGCTGTAAGGACTGCCCGACAGCCCGCCCCAATACACTGGCTCGGGACAGATCCTGAGCCCGTAGTGGTAGCGCTTCAAAGGAACGTTCTCGCCCAGGCGCCGGTGCCGGAGTTCGATGAACGGACCAAACTGCTGCGACCAGTTGCGCGGCACGCCGCCGCCGATGGTGAAGATTCCCAGCTTCTTCTGCCGCAGCAAAGTCGCGGCAAAGTGCTCGAGATCTTCGAAGGGATCGAAGCGGATCTTGTGCCGCCCCGTCGACTCCCGCAGTCGGTTGTTGAGCGCCGTATCGAGGCCGAGTTCTGAATCGCTGAAGGCCGGCACAAACACAGGCACGCCCTGTTCATAGGCCGACTTCAGAATTCCCCGATGATCTTTATCGCGGTTCGCCAGGTATGCGCCGATGGCATGATTCAACTTGTAGGAGCACATGACTTCGTTGTGGTCCCAGGCCTCGAGCACGGCCGACATGACTTCTTCGACATCATCCAGATTCTGCTCGGGCTCGAGCGTGTCGTAGACGCGGTTGTAGCCCTGCTCGTAGAGTTCCTCGTCGGAAACCTCCGGATTGGCGCGGAAATGTGCCCGCCCCGTGGCCTCGACCAATCCGTGAGCCATGAGCGCGCCGGTCGAAACAATCGCGTTCACGATGCCGCGATCGATCAACTCAGTCACGATCAGCCCCTGCTTGGCCACGGTCATGGCGCCGGCCAGGGTCATCACGATGAAAGCGTCTTCATCGAGCGCCATGGCTTCGAGCACGTCCGCGGCCTCGCCCAGTTGCCGGCCCGTAAAGGCGGTCTTCGACATGGCCCGCACCAGGCCGTCGATCGAATGCACCTTGCCCAGATCGAGCGGCTCCAGCGGAATCAGCCGGTCTTCGATGGGATTATGCAGGTGACGGTCTTTGCCGTCGCCTCCAGCTGCGTGCCCCGAATGCGAATGATCCTTATTCGACTGGTCCTTCGAGCCATGATTGCCGTGTTTCAACGCGAGCCTCCAAAGTCATCTGCCAACTTCCCGACAGGATACTCTACAGGAAGCATGTGAAAGGACGCCACGCAGGAAATCCCCGCATCGAGCCTCTCTTCGAAGACCATTCACCACGAAGGACACGAAGTCGCGCGAAGGAGACAATCCCGAACGAATCCCTTCGTGAGCCTTCGTGTCCTTCGTGGCTGATGCCTGTTCATTCCCAATTCGCGGCTCGGTTACACTTTTCACTATGCCCGGCAAGCGCGCTTTCGAAGAACAAGTCGCCGCCCTGGACGCGCTTCGCCAGCAGCCGGCTGAAAACCGCATCGCACCCCTTCGCAAAGCGCTCGGCCACAGGAACAATTTCATCGTGGGCAAAGCCGCTGACCTGATTCGCGAATTCGGCTTGACGGATTTCACTTCAGACATGCTGGCCGCCTTCGATCGCTTCTTCGACGATCCGGTAAAGAGCGATCCGCAATGCTGGGCTAAGAACGCGATCAGCCGTACGCTCGCCGCCATGGAACTCCAGGACGAAGCAGTTTTTCTGCGTGGGATGCGGCACATTCAGATGGAACCGGTCTGGGGTGGCCAATCCGACACCGCCGGCACTCTCCGCGCCACTTGTGCTCTCGCCCTGGTCCAGTGCCGCAGCCTTACGGAGCGCGACCTGCTGGCGCACCTGATCGAGTTGCTGGCGGACAAAGACAAGACTGTTCGAATCGAGGTCGTTCGTGGCATCGAACAGGTCGGATCGCCCTCGGCCGCGCTTCTGCTGCGCCTGCGCGCGGTACTTGGTTCAGAAAAATCAGGTGCCGACGAACCGGAGGTCCTCGGCGCGTGCTATGGAGGAATTCTGCGCATTGAGGGATTGCGTGCGATCCCCTGGGTCCGTTGTTTTCTCGCCGCTGCCGACGACAACGCCGGCGAAGCCGCACTGGCCATCGCCGGAACCCATTCTCCGGAGGCGTTCGAGGCCCTGCGAGAAGCTTTGGAGAAGGCGCACGATCCCTGGTTTCGTTCTGTTCTGCTTTCCGCGATCGCCCTCACGCGTCAGGATGCAGCTTTAGAGCTTCTGCTCGAACTCGTCCGCACGGAATCACTCGACGCCGAACCCGCAATCGAAGTGCTACTGCGCTCAGTGCCATCACAGGAAGTAATTGAGCGCCTGAAAAAGCTGGTCGAGGGCAATTCCCGTTTGAATCGCGTGTTCGCTACGAACAAGAAAGCGTCGTCCCCGTCCCAGATCACATCTTCGGAAGATGGGCTCGATGAAGGCTGACAGCTGACATCTGACATCTGATAGCTGAAAGCTTTCTCCTGCTATATTGTTCGCGGAGGTAGGAACGTTGCCCCCTGAAAACTTTCGCGTGGCCCTGGTGCAGATGTCGTGCGGACCGGAGCCCGAACAGAATCTCGAGAAGGCGATCAGCCGCGTTGCCGACGCCGCCGGACGCGGGGCGCAGGTGGTCTGCCTGCCTGAGCTTTTTCAGACGCAGTATTTCTGCCAGCGCGAAGATCATTCGCTATTTGATTTGGCCGAACCGATTCCGGGCCCGACCAGCGACAGACTGGCCGCAGCCGCCCGAAACCACGGAGTGGTGCTGATCGCGTCGCTGTTCGAAAAGCGCGCCGCAGGCGTTTACCACAATACTGCTGCCATTTTCGACAGCGACGGTTCCCTGCGCGGCCTCTACCGCAAGATGCACATTCCCGACGATCCGCTTTACTACGAAAAGTTCTATTTCACTCCCGGAGACCTCGGCTTTCGCGCCCTCGAAACCAGCGCCGGGCGCATTGGCACGCTGGTCTGCTGGGACCAGTGGTATCCCGAAGGCGCACGGCTCACCGCCCTGCAAGGCGCGACCATACTTTTTTATCCGACCGCAATCGGCTGGCATCCCGCGGAGAAGGCCGAGTTCGGAGTCGCCCAGCACGACGCCTGGCGGACCATCCAGCGCAGTCATGCCATCGCCAACGGGGTTTACGTGGCCGTGGTCAATCGCGTGGGTTTTGAAACCGGGGATATTCGCGGCAATTCTGCGCCTGGATCCGGACTTGAATTCTGGGGCGGATCGTTTTTCTGCGATCCCTTCGGTCGCGTTCTCGCCGAAGGCTCACACGACCGCGAGGAAATCCTGATCGGCGACGTCGACCTGAAAGCACTCGAAGACATCCGCCGCAACTGGCCCTTCCTGCGCGACAGGAGAATCGACGCGTACGCGCCCATCACCAATCGTCTCATTGACTAGGACCGAGAATCTCCCGTGGCCAAAGCTTCGCGCAGATCTTCACATAAGACTTTCACTGCGGACGATTCTTCGCTGCCCGCCGCCCTCGGCTATCGCATGCCCGCCGAATGGGAACCGCACGCCGCCACCTGGCTCGCCTGGCCCCACTATCACGGGGATTGGCCCGGGAGGTTCGAGCCGATTCCGTGGGTCTACGCCGAAATTATTCGCAATCTGGCAAAGCATGAGCGCGTTGAATTGATCGTGAATGACGCCGCGGCGGCCAGACATGCACGTAGGATACTCGAACGTGCTGAGGCTCATTCCGACAACATCCGCTTCCACCGCTGGCCGACCAACCGCGTCTGGCTGCGCGACTCCGGCTGCATTTTCCTGACAAAGAGTGAGAAGGATCACATGGATCCGGGTCTTCGACCCGGACAGGCCGACCAAAGCTCGGCTGTTCTAAAATTCCGCTTCAACGCCTGGGCGAAATACTCAAACTGGCGCTATGACGAAAAAATCGGCAGCCTCATGGCCAAAGTCAACACTCCCACCCTCTTTCGCACAAAACGCGAAAGAAGGGTGGGGCACCCTCATCCGCGCGAGATTCATCCCATTTCCAACGGGAAGCGTATCGTGCTCGAGGGCGGATCGATTGACGTCAACGGCGCGGGCACGATCCTCACCACCGAAGAATGTCTGCTCAGCAAGGTGCAGGAGCGCAATCCGCACATGACGCGCATGCACTACGAGAAGGCCTTCGCCGATTATCTGGGCGCAGCGCACACTATCTGGTTGGGACGCGGCATTTTTGGCGATGACACTCACGGCCATGTCGACGACCTGACCCGCTTCGTCTCGAAAGACACCGTCATCACCATGGTCGAGCCTGATTCGAAAGACGTGAACCACGCGCCGCTGCGCGCCAACCTGCGCCGCCTGCAAGCCGCGCGCGACCAGGACGGCCGCCAGTTGACGGTGGTCGAGCTGCCCATGCCGCAGCCGGTTGTCTTTGAAGGCCGCCGCCTTCCCGCCAGCTACGCGAACTTCTACATCGCGAACGGAGTCGTGCTCGCGCCGGTTTTCAACCGGCCCAACGACCGCATTGCGCTCAACACGCTGGCCGAACTTTTCCCCACGCGCCAGATCGTGCCCATCTATTCCGGAGATTTCATCTGGGGCCTGGGCGCGATGCACTGCATGACACAGCAGCAGCCAGCGAAGCACTGAGTATCGTGGCACGAGGTGAAGGCGAGCAGAGTCTCGCTGATACCTGAAAGATAACTATGTCCAGAATGAAAACCCTTTACGCGAATATTGAATCATATTGTCTGTTCAATATTGCTCAGATCGAAACTGATTTGCTCACAATAATGATTTAGGGGATGGGTTAGGTTGCTGCCCCCAACGATGTTCAGAATATCGAGAGCGAGGATAATTGAATGAACGGATTTAAGTTGTTTGCGTTAGCTGGTGTTGCTGCAATCTGCTTTGCCATGACCACTCCCAAAACGCAGGCTCAGGTACAGGTCGACATCGGCGTCGCGCCTGAATGTCCTTACGGTTACTATGACGTCGCGCCCTACGATTGCGCCCCCTACGGCTACTACGGCCCCGAGTGGTTTACCGGTGGCGTCTTCATCGGCGCTGGCCCGTGGTTTCACGGCCCTGCAGGCTTCCACGGCCACGTAAATAACCATTTCCATCCTGAGCACGGCTATAACGGCCCCAAGCCAGCTCGCGGTGAGAAACCCGACCCGAATAAGCATCTCGATAAGGTTGAGCACTTCAAAGGAAACGAAGTGCGCGATGGGCGCGGTCACGTCGGTAAGAAGTAGCATCTTCTCAAGAGCGGAAGGCTGACAGTCTTGATCGTTCACGCGAGCGAGAGGAGCACTCACTCTCGCTCGCGTTCCTTTCTCTGGACGATTGCCGTTTCGCTCGCTTCTTGCTTGTCATTCCGGACGAAGCCGAGCTTGGCGTTCACAGTTTTCAGAGTGTGGGCGACGCAATTGCACGCGAGACGGAGATTAAGAAATGGCGGCGAGAGAAAAAGGTGGCATTGATTCATGCCGAGAATCCGACGTGGGAAGATCTGGCAGAGGGATGGGGCGAGGCGGTTGTGATGAGGGTGTCAGCGAAAGCAGGTTCCTCACCGGCTTTCAGCCCGGTTCGGAATGACAAAGGTCATGGGCTAGAAGCCAAGAGCTAACAGCCAAAAGCTACTTCTTATACATCGTCGGCTCCGGGCCTCTTTCCAGTGTCTCGCGGTCCCAGATCCAGCCTTCGCGGGTATAGCTCGCGAGTTCGAAATCCTGCGTCAGTTCGAGGGCGTCGACGGGGCACGCGTCTTCGCAGAGGCCGCAGAACATGCAGCGGCTCAGGTCGTAGGTGAAGTCGGTGAGTTCCTTGCGGCGGGTGTGCTCGTTCCGGGCGCTCGAAACCACAATCAGGTTTTCGGGACATGCCAGCGCGCACAGATCGCAGGCAATGCACATGGTCTCGTCCGTGTCCGGATTGACGTTCAAGCGCGGCGCTCCGCGATAGCGTTCGGCCACCTGCGGCCGCTCCAGCGGATACTGCTCGGTATAAACTTCCTTGGGATCCTGATACCGGAACGTGATCTTCAGTCCCTGCAACAGGTCGACGAGGAACACCTTGCGCAGAAAACTTGGCATGCCCATGACGCCGCTAGCATACCACTAACCGCGGAATCGCCCAAGCATGCGCCGATCTGATCAGAGTGCGCCCTTGTTCGATTCGTCGCCCGCCTGGAAAAAGGATCTGACGATTTTACTTTCCCAACGTCTAAATCCACAGCTGAGATAATTCGTTGAAGTTCAGAGCAACGATCGTCGAAGTGTCAGAGCAATCGGCCGCAGAAGCCGGGAACTTTTCCGGCGGCCAGTCCGTACCAGCAACCAGAGAGGATGTTATGAAGGCCTATTTCGCAAATCTGCCCATGAAGATCTGGCTGCTAATCGCTGTGCCAGCGGTGCTGATTGCCTATCCCGTGACTTGCCTTGTGGTTCCGGCGGTTCTCCACGCGGTTGTGCCGGAAGTGGTGCGCTCGGTGTTGAGCATGATCTAGCATTCCGATGCCGCACCGTCGGTACCTCAATGGCTGATCTTTTTGCGCAGAGACTCTGCCCCGAACGCCTGCCTGCCCCGGAACCTGCGCACTGCCACCCGCAAACCCGCTAAAATACTGGCGGAGCGTTACTCCTCGTGCCGAAAAAAAAATCCGCAACCGATCGCCCTACGTCCGAAAACACAGGATCAAGGACCGCTTCCGGCGAGCTTCATTCCGACGAAATATGGATGGAGGAAGCCCTGCGCTGCGCTCAGCGCGCGCTCGAAGCCGAGGAGGTTCCGGTGGGCGCGGTCGTTGTATATGACGGCGTATGCGATGACCGCATCGTAGGCCGAGGATGGAACCGCAACATTGCCGACCACGACCCGACCGCTCACGCCGAGGTCATTGCTCTGCGAGAAGCGGGTGCAACCGTTGGTAACCATCGTCTCGAAGACTGCACGCTGTTTGTTACAATTGAGCCGTGCGCGATGTGCGCCGGAGCCCTGGTGCATGCCCGCATAAAGCGCCTGGTATATGGCGCGGACGATCCCAAGGCCGGGGCCGTGCATTCGGTAATGCAAGTCCTGAATCATCCGCAGCTGAACCACCAGATCGAAGTTCATAAGATCGATGTTCGTAGGGGAGTGCTTGCAGGTCGCAGCGCAGAAGTGCTGCAGACGTTCTTTAGAAGCCGTCGCTAGTCGTTAGCCCTTGGCTATTGGCCAATTAAAGCATTGTCATTCCGAGCGGAGCATGACGATTCGCTTTTCGAATCGTTATGCGCAGTCGAGGAACCTGCTTTCTGCTGACGGCTTGTAGACTGCTTTCCGGAGAGGTGCGTGAGTGGTTGAAACGATCCGCCTCGAAAGCGGACATACCTTAACGGGTATCGTGGGTTCAAATCCCACCCTCTCCGCCATCATTTTTGTTTTCCGGAAGCGTCCCCCCGGAACACCCAGCGCATCATTCTCACTTCACCGTGATAAACTCTGCGAATATGACCTCTGGCTGGTTCGCTAACCTTCGGTCAATCTTGGAGTTGGCCTTCTTCGCCTCCAACATAGTAATCGCCATCGCCGTCGCATACGGGCTCAAACAGATTGGCCTTACAAAAAAGATCGCAACCTCAGATGCGAAGCGCGAGTCCTTGAAATTCGCGGCTGAGAGATGCCAACATTACGCAGACAAGTGCGTAGGCGCACACAACGTACTAATCGCTGCATCGGACCGTCTAAAGCTCAACTTCCTCAGGTCCGGCTTGCAGTTCTCGATCGTAGACAAACAGATACGATTCACGGCGTTCAACGAACCGGCGTACGCTGCCCAGTACGAGAAGGCCCGCACTGAAATTGTCACTTGCTGCAACGAACTGGAAGCTTTCGCCATACCATTTGCGGCGGGAGTTGCGGACGACGATCTTGGGTTCCAAGAAACGGCGGCAAGCTTTTGCCAGCTAGTAGAGCAACTCATCGGAATGATTGCGCTATTGAGAAAGACAGGCGCTAGGTATGAAAGCACTTTGGTCCTCTATGAACGGTGGAAGAGCCGTCTCGTAGCGCAAAGCCTTGAGGAGCCAATGAAGCAGATGCGGGAGATTCACAAGCAGGCATCGGAAAAGGGCAAGGTCAAACCCACGGACTTGCTTTGAAAAGGCCCCGAAGTTGCCTTTAGCGGTCGTCCTGCAGCGTGTGGTCTTATTGTTGCTGCTGTTGTTCCTGATCCGACCGTGCGGCCGCCCGCACCAGCACCGGTCTCGACCGGACCACGAAGCTGGGCGTGATGGGTTCCGGGGCGATGGTGTCGGCGGGGCTTACGGTTACGGCTACGCTCAGCTCGCTCTGGGCTTCGCCTTTGTAGACGCCGCGGGTGGGCGGGACGTCGGCGTAGTCGCGGCCAATGGCGACGCGAATGTGGCGGTCGCCTCCGACTAAATTATTCGTCGGGTCAAACGCCATCCAGCCGAAGTTCGGCACCAGGGCCTCGACCCAGGCGTGCGATGCGCCTTCAACCGACCGGTCTTTTTCGTCCTTATCGCGATGAAACATGTAGCCACTGACGTAGCGGCACGGAATCCGCAACCGGCGCACCAGAGTGATCATGATGTGAGCAAAATCCTGGCACACGCCCTGGCGAGTCTGCAGCGCCTCTTCAATCGCCGAATCCACTTTCGTGCTGTTGGGCACGTAGGCGAATGATTTGTAGATCGCTTCGTTCAGTTCGGTAAGCAACTGCAGCGGAGTGCCGCGCCGCTCGGATCGCAGTTCTTCCGCCAGTTGCTCCAGCGCGGCGCTGGATTGCGCGAAGTGGCTGGGCAACAGCATCTCCCAGTGATCGCCGGCTGCAACCACGGCGTCCAGGTCAGCCCAGTCGCCGCTTCCGCTGGCGGGCGGCGCAGGCACAGTGAGTACCTCGACCGCCGACTGGGCCGTCACTTTGACCACTGAGTGCCGTCCCGCGATATCGAAGTGATGCACTGTGTTGCCCATGAAATCGCGATACTGCATGACGTTGGCGGCGGGATCGACATTGAGAGTGAAGCTGAGGCAGCGCTGATCGCCGTCGCTGCGCGGCTGCAGACGGACTTCCATCAGGCTCTCGCGTACGGCGGGCTCGTAGCGAAAAGTTGTGGTGTGGCGGACGGAGTAGATCATTGGACGAGTTGTGCTCCTCCATACGAGTCGGCTTGGATTGAGTGATTGAGAAATTTAGCAATTGGGAAATTGAAAACGACAAATAATCCGCCAACCAGGCTTTCAATTACTCAATTACTAAATTTCCCAATTACTCAATTTTACGAAACCAGCGCCGACTCGACCGCGTAATCAAAATAGACCTGCTGGATCGCGGTATGCGCCTGGGCGCACTGCCAGCGGACGCTGTCGACATATCCGCCGGCCCCGGACGCCATGACTTCCTCGATCTGGCTGAAACTCAAGGTCGCGCACAGGCGTCCCGCGAGGCGCACGGGCTGCTCCGCCTTGCGCTCAGTCAATTCTCCAATGGCAAGAAGAGCGTCATGAATGCGGTCGACGGAGAAACGCACGGAATGCGGAAAATCGGGATTCAGCAGCAAGAACTCTGCCACGCGCAGGGGACGGATTTCCGCCGTGTAAGTCTTGCAGTAAGCCTCAAACGCCGCGCACGATTTCAGCAGGCCCACCCACTCAAGATATTCTTCGCTCTCAACCGCCTGATCGAGCGGATGGGGCAAGCGCCCGAAGTGCGTTCCGATCAAACGTGCGAGTTCGTCGGTACGCTCGACAAAACGCCCGAGTTGGATATACTGCCAGCCTTCGCCGTGCGACATGGTCGAATCGGTCACACCCTGAAACAGATGCGCGCCCTCGCGAACCGCCCGAAAAAACACATACGAATGCAGAAGCCAGGCTTCGCTCTCCGTGGTGCTCGTCACCTGCAGGTAGAGCCGGTTGAGTTGCTCCCACATTTCCGTGCTGCATTGCTCGCGCACCTGGCGAAGATTTTCCCGGGCCGCCGCCACGCACGACAAAATCGACGACGGATTGGTCCGGTCGAGGGTAAGAACGTGGGTTAACGACGCAGCGTCGATCTTGCCATCTTCCGGCGCCGGAACCTGCGACACTTCCAAGAGACGCAGCCAGCGACCGGCCCCAGCTTCCGGCGATTGGTCGAGCCGGAGTTGCAGGTCGACGTCGATCAGCCGCGCCGTATGCTCGGCGCGCTCCAGGTAGCGGCTCATCCAGTAGAGGCTGTCCGCAACCCGCGAGAGCATGGTGGTTTGCCGCCGTCCGTTCATGTGCGGACCTTCGTGTGAGCTCTCATGCGCGCAGCACCCATGTATCTTTGCTGCCGCCGCCCTGTGATGAATTTACGACCAGCGATCCCCGGCGCAGTGCCACGCGCGTCAGCCCTCCGGGAACCAGCGTCACATTCTCGCCATACAAAATGTACGGGCGTAGATCGACATGTCGCGCCTGCACTTCGCCCTCAAGAAAGCATGGCGCGCGCGAGAGGCTCAGCGTAGGCTGCGCAATATAATTTCGCGGCTCGGCTTCGATTCTTCGCCGGAAGTCTTCCCTTTCGGATTCGGTGCTGTGCGGACCAATCAACATGCCATAACCGCCCGATTCGCCAACGGCCTTGACCACCAGTTCCTCGAGATGCTCCAGTACGTAGCTTCTCTGTGATCGATCATTCAATAGATAGGTCTGTACATTGGCCAGGATGGGATCTTCGCCCAGGTAGTAGCGGATGATCGCGGGCACGTAAGCGTACAGAGCCTTGTCATCGGCGACGCCAGTGCCGATGGCATTGGCCAGCACAACATTGCCGGCACGGTAGGCGTTGAACAATCCCGGCACACCCAGGCTGGAATCCTGCCGGAAGCAGAGCGGATCGAGAAAATCGTCGTCGACGCGGCGGTAGATCACATCCACGCGCCGCAGGCCGGCCGTGGTGCGCATGTAGACAATGTTGTCGTGCACCAGCAGGTCCCGGCCCTCCACTAGCTCAATGCCCATCTGCTGCGCCAGGAAGGTGTGCTCGAAATAAGCGGAGTTGAAAACTCCTGGCGTCAACAAAACAACTTTCGGCTCGTGCCGGCTCGAAGAACTGGCCGGTGCCAGCGCCCGCAGCGTGGCCAGCAAAGCCTGCGCATAGTGATCGACAGGCGATACGCCGTAGTCGCGGAACAGCGTAGGGAAAACTTTCTTCAGAACCTTGCGGTTCGCCAACATGTAGGAAACGCCGCTGGGCACGCGGAGGTTGTCCTCCAACACGGCGAAACTCCCGTCCGGCAGCCGCACCAGATCGGTGCCGCAGATGCTCACATAAATGCCGCGCGGAACCGTCAGCCCGCGCATCTCGCGGCGGAAGTGGCGGCAACTGTAAACCAGTTCGCGGGGGACGACCCCGTCCGCCAGAATCCTTCCGTGGTGATAAATATCCTCGAGGAATAAGTTCAGGGCCGCGATGCGTTGGGTGAGCCCGCTCTCGATCTTGCGCCATTCTTCGTGGGGAATGATGCGGGGCAGAAGGTCGTTGGGGAAAACGCGTTCGGTGCCTTCGTCGTTGCCATAAACCGTGAAGGTAATCCCCTGGTGCAAAAACGACAGGTCGGCAGCCTGCTGGGTCTTGCGCAATTCCTCCGGAGGCAGCTCCAACAGCGTCTGAAATAAGGCTTTATAGTGCTCGCGCGGGGCGCCCGGTGAGGCGAACATCTCGTCGTAGGCGGCGTCGAACTGGTAATTCCGGAACGGAGGCCGAAATAACGTGAGCGGTTCCGGCGGACTCATCCGGCGCACCAATCCACGGGTTCGGGTACGGCTGGTCTGCACTCATAGGACTCTAGGGGTCGCCCGCCTCCTGAGTCCAATCGAAATTGTTTATCGGAGGGATTCAGATTTCGGGTCTCGACCCCATCCTCTGATCCTTGTCATTCCGACCCCCGAGCGAAAGCGAGGGGCGGAGGAATCTCGGTTTTGCTCGGTACTCGGCACAAGGTACTCGTTACTCTCTACTGCTTCTGCCCCGCCGCAAACACGGTCCACGGGCCAGCCTTCATATCGTGTAGCAACGGCTTCTGCCAGGCAAACTCCGGGTGCTGCTCCAGGAAGCGATCCGCGATGAAGTCCTCGCCGCAGGGATGCCCCGCCCGCGCCACGAAGCTCATCTTTGCGGCCATAGAGCTGTCGGTCGCCTTGCCCTGCACCGCCCCGCCGGGATTGTACGCATCCCATCCCCACTCCTTTATGCCGCGTGGAGAATTGTCGACGTGGCCGCACAACGCCCGCTCGTTGGCCTGATCTTTCTTCTCGAAGCTGTCGAAATGGTCGGACAGGAACTGCTCGGCCATGTTGACGTCCACTTTCCCCTTAGACTGTTGCATGACTTCGTCCCACCGGGCATGCCGCGCGTTCGGGGAAGTCGAAGCATCATTCGGATCGAAACCGCTGGCCTCTTCCTTGATCAGCTTCGGATCGCGGGCAAAATTCGAGCTGACAAAATATCCATCCTTCGTGCGCCACAGCGGAGTGTTCTTGAGCCCCAACTCGAGATATGCGATCTCGCCAGTCTTGCGGTCGCCGATGAGCCAGTCGTTGGCGTAGCCGCCGTTGTTCCCTTCTTTGATGATGCGCACGTAGTCATCAATACCGTTGGCGTATTGCAGCGCCTTGCGCGAGCGCATGAACTCGGGCTTGCCGTTCGGATCCCAGCCTTCAAACTGCGTGATGGTCGTCTCGGTAATCATGATGCCGGCGGAGTTCACGCCAAAATCGTCGTCGCTGGTAATCACTCCAGGAAATCCGTCCATCAGAATGCGATTGCCGTGCTCGGGCACAATGTCAAACACAATCACCCAGCGCTCGCCGGCAAGGTAGCTCGTCCAGTTATTGTGAGCGATGACGATCTGGTGATCTTTCGTCATGCTGCCGGTGGCAATGAACGCGCTGCAGTTGCCGGGAGCGGCAAGCTTCGGCGCCTTCTGTGACTTCTGCTGCTTATTCAGCGTTTGTTTGTTCAACCAGGGCACATAGTAATCCGGCACTTCCTCAAACGCATTGAGCGCCACAATGTCATACACGTCGAGATCGACTCCGTGCGCCTTTACGCCATCGGCAATGCCCTGCAGTTCCTGCTGATATTCGGCGTCGATATGCGGCCAAAGCATTTCCCGGGCAGTCGTGCGGAAGAATTCCCAGTCACGCTGCGTCTCGCGCGTGTCGAACAGCTTGATCGCTTCCAACCCATCGGCAATCTCCGGGGCAAGAAGATAGCCGTGCTGAAAGCCGATGTCCGCCGGCGAGCCTTCGAGGTGCACATAAGTCCATCCACCCTGCTGGAAACGATAAGCCTTCTGCAGCCGGGGGTCGGCTTGTGCGGCGGATGGGTTGGCGGCGAACGCGGCGCAGGTCATGGCGAGCAGAATCGCGATCCCGCGAATGCAGTGACAGAAGTTCCTTGGCATGAAGTCCTCTGCGGCGTACTTGTGCCGAGACATTCTATCCCATGCTCCGGGACCGTTACGGGGCAGTGAGCGCTAGGGTGTTTTCGACAGTTACGGACTAGAGTTTGCCCGTTCGAGACGGCGATCGCAGACGCACACAAGGTGAGGCCGACCGCTACAGCCGCTCGACAGTGTAGTAGATCGCGTAGACGGAATTGTCAGGCGGCCCGGACTCAGTGACGGCATAGGCAACAGGCGTACCGGCCTTGGCCTCAAAAACAAGCGGTACTGAGTAACCGTATTCATCAAACTGACCAAGTTGTTGATTATACCCCGCGATAAGATCGAAGTCGAACATCTGGGCACCGGAAGCATCGGTCCAGAAGAACTGGAAATTTCGACTGGAGGTGCTGTTTGGGTCGGCTGTAGTAGTGGCTCCGTACACCGAGATACGGTACAGGCCGTCCGCGGTCGGCGTAAAGATGGTTGTTAGTGGGATAGGCGCGGTTTGATTGACCAGCTTGTTCCTTGCGAGGATCACGGGGGTCGGCAGTCCGCTCGCCGCGGCGTCAGCGGGCTTGCTCCCTGACACGAATGCGAACGTTGCTAGCAAGAGAACGGCTACACACAGAACCTTGTACATGGATATACCTCCGGCGGGGATTTAGGGGAGGGGAAGAATCATACCAACTTGGCAGGGTTCGTCAAGGCTATTACGCGATTGCGACCGTCGCCGACATCCCGATTCAAGGGGCAATCTTGAAAACGACTCCGTCGCCGGTGTTATCTCCGCCAGAGACGGTGGTGCCGTAGAGATTGCCAGCTGAATCTCGGATTAGCCCTTCAGGGGTTGCACCGTCTGACCCAGTGAAAGTGTGAAGCACCGTTATCCCTTTTTTGCTCAGCTTGAACACGGTTCCACAGGAACATCGGGGATCGCCGTCATAGGACGCGGCGCCGTAAAAATTGCCCTTCCCGTCGGGAATCAAGCTCGTCGCAGGATAAGCCCCATCCGACAAACCCGTGAAGGTGTACAGTACGGTCTCGTTGCCGGCCGTATCCACTTCAAAAACAACCCCAAGGTCGTGGGTACCTCCAAGTTCGGTTGTTCCGTAGAGGTTGCCCATGCCGTCTCGAACCAACGCTGCTACGGGATTGGAACCATCCGCCCCACCGGTGAAGCTGTAGAGCACTGTCTCGTTGCCAGCCGTATCCAACTTGAACACGGTGCCCGCTCCATAAGAGCCGCCATGGAAGGTAGTGCCGTAGAGATTTCCCAGGCTGTCTCGAATCAAAGCTGCTTCGGGAGCGGAACCGTCAGATCCACCGATGAAGCTGTACAGCACCGTCTCGTTGCCAGCCATGTCGATCTCGAAGATCGTTCCGTTATTGTATGTGCCGCCGCTCCCGGTCGTGCCGTAATGGTTGCCGGCCTTATCGTGTATCAGGCCAGCATACGGCGTTGCCCCGTCCGGCATGCCACTAAAACTGTGCAGAACAACTTCGCCGGTCTTATCGAGTTTGAAGACTGTGCCGCAGCCGTCGATAAGGCAGGCAAGATCGCCTCCACCCAGGGTGGTACCGTAAAAACTGCCTGCCACCAAATCGAGACCTGCGTGGGGATCCACCCCGTCTGTGTACTGAGGAAAACTGTACAGCACAGTCTCCCTCCCGTTCGTATCCACCTTGAATACTGTCCCCCATTCATTGGCTCCACCAAGATAGGTCGTGCCAGAGAGATTACCTGCTACGTCCAGCGTCAAATTCCCGTAGGGATTCCTCCCGTCGTATTCATCGAACTTGTGCATTAAGATGAAGGTCTGCGCATGTGAGATTGCGCAGGTAGCGACAAAGTAAAGGACACAGGCAGCAAAGATGACGACCGGTCGACGGGAGGATGCGAGCATAGTAGCCTTCCTTGAAGCTGTACGACTCGGGGGATGAGTCAATGGGGAAAGAACCGCATGAGCAGTATACACTCCCTAACTCCTCGAACTGGAAGCGTTATAATCCGTATCCGGCGATTACACCCGCGTCCCAGATTGCTCGCTGTTAGAAGGCTGCCGGGTCAGATATCCGTCCGCTGATCCGGGTGCCGGCTCAGGTACCAGCAGGGCTGCCATCCCTCATGTGGGAACAGAGCGTTGACGCACGTCTGTGGAGCCGGAGGATCGAACGTAAACAGCGTCTTACCGTTCTTCATCAGCAAGGCAGTGTAATGATTCACCGTCACCGAGCCGTAGGCGTTGCGGTTGGTCGCCTCGCGGAAACGGAAAACGGCATAGTCCACGCCATACGCCAGGGTCGCCGCGCCCACGATAGCCACAATCCCGACGAGGAAGATTCGTCGCAATCGTACTTTGAGAACGGGCCAGGTTGTTGGGGTCACGGAGCCAGATTATAAGCCCTTCCCTTTATTTCCCCATGTCATCCTGAGCGCGGCGACAGCCGGGCGAGGGACCTTACGTCGATAGAGGTGTCGATGCCGTAGACGGGAGCGCCTGTGCTTCATGCATCGCACGTGTTCCTCGCACCTGCACAACCGCTGTACGGGCTTCGTAAGGTCCCTCCGGAGCGCTCGGCGCGCTCCGTCAGGATGACAACTATCGGATAATCCCTGACCGCTCAACTTTAAACTCGGCCGGCACCCTTCCACCCCCACATTGACAATTCGCCCATCCGACAGGCAAACTACCGCATTCGCCGGGAATCGCGTCTGGCGGACGCCTGCTGCGGCACGCAAGCGGAAACTGCCGTTTAGGTCTTATAATCACCACTTACACTTCGTCCATGGCCATGACCGAGCAACGGGTTTCGTACACGCTCGACTCCTCGTTGGAGACGATCGACAATGCGGAGGAGAAAGCCACACGCGTCGCCACCGAACTCGGCTTCGCCGACGAAGAGATCATGCAGATTTCCATGGCCGTGCGCGAGGCCGCGGTCAATGCCGTCCTGCATGGCAATGCTTACGCCCCAGACAAGAAAGTAACGCTCGCTTTTGAACGCGCCGGCGGCGATCTGATTATCACCATTCGCGATCAGGGCCGGGGGATGGATCTGAGCAAGATCCCGAACCCGTTGGCGCCGGAGAATTTGCTCAAGACTTCCGGACGCGGAATTTTTCTTATGCGCTCGTTTATGGATGCGGTCGAAATTCGTCCCACCGAATCGGGCACCGAACTTAAATTAATCAAGCACGTCCACGGACCAACCGCGGGCGGCAAGGAGGCTTCCCAGTGAGCATGAAGGTTGCTGTTCGGCAGGTGGATGGAGTTACGATTGTGGACTGCAGCGGCCGCATTACCCTCGGCGAAGGCAGCGTGATTCTCCGCGACACGGTTCGCGACTTGCTCGCCAAGGGCAACAAAAAGATTGTTCTGAACCTGCAGGACGTCAACTACATTGACAGCTCAGGCATCGGCGAACTGGTTAGCGCCTTCACCACCACCAAGAATCAGGGTGGCGAGCTCAAACTCCTGAACCTCACCAAAAAGGTCAACGACCTGCTTCAGATCACCAAGCTCTACACCGTGTTCGACGTGAAAGACGACGAAGCTTCCGCAGTCAAAGCATTCAAGTAGAGTTGAGGTCTATCCGCTAGCTTTCAAGCATGGGTGCCCCATTTCTCGCGTATTGTGCGAGAAGTGGGGACTTCGCCCTCAATCCCATTCCGGAACACCACCCGCATTTATTTCTCATCGCGTTATGGCCCACCTCTTGGCATCCCTAGAATGGAAACATGTCCCGATTCACTACTACACCTGTAGCGATGGTGATTCTTCTGTTCGCCATTCCATTTCTCCGCGCTTCCGATTGCATCCCGCTTTATGAGGCCAGCCACCACGTCGGGCAAACCAAGTGTGTCACGGGAAAAGTCCTGCGCGTCAAAGTCGGCGCCCGGGGAGTTCACTTCCTCGACTTCTGCGAAGAGCAAATGGCCTGCCCCTTCTCGGTCGTAGTCTTCCCCGCTGGACTGAAAGATGTCGGCGACGTGCGCCGCCTGGCGGGCCGCACTATCGAAATTCACGGGGCCCTCAAACTCTACGACGGCCGCGCTGAGATCGTCCTGAACCGCATCAGCCAGATCACCGGAGGCGCCGCCATGATTCCGGCGCTGCCCAAGAACTACGACGTCGAAAACCGCGGCCACTACAGCGCCGGCCACCTGCGCCCGACCAAGAGACCAACCACGACTAAGGCCACGCCCAACCCCAGCGCGATCTTCGACGTGGAAGGCGAAGAGCCTCCGGACTAGCGCGCGGCCCGCTGACGTCAATCTCATAAGCCGATGCGGTACTATCTAGGCCATGTCGAACTCGGGCCTAAGGCGTGTAGCGCCTGCAATCGCACTCTACTTCGTCGCCCCCCTCGTCGCGGAATATCTCCTCGGCGATCTGCCCATCAAACTGCTGGGCGTGCTGGTAATCCTGGCGCCGCTGTACGGCGGCGGCGCATTGCTCATCCGCGAGGTAGTTCGCCGGACTGGCCGCGGATGGCCTAGCATTTTCGTTTTGGCCTTTGCCTACGCGGTATTCGAAGAGGCGTTCACCACGCAAACTTTATTCAATCCCAACTATCTGAACCTCAATCTTCATCTTCTTCAACCGGCATATATTCCGGCACTGGGCATTGGCATCTGGTGGACGGTCTTTGTGCTCACCTTGCATACGGTGTGGAGCATTTCCGTGTCGATCGCGTTGGTCGAGGCGCTGGTGCCGGACCGCGCCACAACGCCATGGCTGCGAGCCATGGGCCTGACCGTCACCAGCATTTTGTTCATATTGGCCGGGATCGCGACGACTGCGCAGCAGATCAGGACTTCGCACTTCATGGCATCCAAGGCGCAGTTCTGCGTCTCGGCGGCTGTGTGCGTCGTGGCGATTGTGGCGGCGTTTCTAGTGCCCGCGCGAGAGGCGCCTCGCATGCCAGGTTCGGTCCCGAATCCCTGGCTCATCGGAGCTGTGGCGCTGGCTGCCGGCTCCATCTTTCTCATCGTCCCGCCGACGTGGGGATGGACCGCGGTTGCGATCTACCTGCTCATGGACCTGATCCTGATCGCGGCGATCTCCGCCTTGTCTGATCGAGAAGGATGGAACGGCCTGCATCGTCTGGCACTCGCCGGGGGCGCGGCGCTGGCCTATGCCTGGCACGCTTTCATTCAGCATCCCGCAGTCGGCGACGCCGGACGCAGCACTCGGATCGGCAACGTAATCTTCGCGGCGGGATTGATCGGACTGCTTGTCGTCGCGGCGCGACGGACAGCATCGTACGTAAATTCCGCGCGCCCGAGTACGACCGCTTCCTAAACCATTCCCTTGCGCAGTTCGTCCAGCGGATATTTTGTCCCGCGCCATTCGATGCCGTCATTCCACAACGTCAGCACCATCGACCGCAGCAGCGTATAGATAAACAGCGCCGTGCTCATCGGATGCAGCAGGAAATAATAAGCCGGCACCGCCGACCGCCACGACATTCCGATATAAATCGCAAACAGTGATCCCAGCGCCACTGCAAAGGGCATGCGCGCCCAGCCGTGCGCCAGAAATATGCCGAGAAACGGACCGAAATTCAGGAACGCCAATGCGAAAGCCGATATCACCGTGCGCCACCACTGAAACGACAGCACGGCAAAGAAATTCTTGGTCAAATTGTTGACGATGCCCATGGCACCCTTCGCCCAGCGAATCGAAATCAAATCTCCACCAAAGACGTTGCGCTGCGCGAAGCCGGCTTTCTTGATGACCTTGCCCAACTTCATGTCGTCGACCACTTCCATCCGCAGCCCCTCGTACGTGCCGACCGCGTCATACACGCTGCGCCGCACCAGGTTGAACGCACCCACCCCCATGTGATCGTCGGTATTCGGGTCGGCCACTTTCCACGGCCGATGTCCAAACATGAACAGGGTCTGAAAAAAAGCGATCATCATATATTCCCCCGGCCGCTTCATGATCATTCGCGGAAACAGGACGACATGATCCGCCCGAACGCTTTCGGCATAAGCCAGCGAGCGCCGCAGCGAGTCGGGCTTGAACAGCACGTCCGCATCAGTAAAGAGCAGCCAGTCGCCGGTGGCCTGATCGGCAGCCGTCCACATGGCATGGGTTTTTCCAAGCCAACCCGGAGGCAATTCGGTGTGATGAATAACCCGAAAGCTTGGGGAAGAATCAGATGAAGATGAAGATGGGTGCCCCATTTCTCGCGTCTTTTGCGAGAAGTGGGGATTTTGATCTTGACTCTCCGCAACCCTCTCCATGATCTCGCCCGTCGAATCCGTAGACCGATCATTGACGGCAATCACTTCATAGTTGTCATAGTCAAGCGCCAGCAAACTATTCAGCCCCTGCTCAATGGACTCTTCTTCATTGCGCGCCGGAACAATGATAGACACACGAGGATTGCCGTCGGGTAAAACAGGATTCCGGTCCCACTCCGGAAGAGAAACATCCGCCACGCTGGGCATGCCAAGAGCAGCATCCACAATGCGGGAAAACCAAGCCAGCGCCAGAATTATCCCCGCAATCCAATAGAAATAAGCCATCCTGCTAAGTCTTCCCTGCTCCGGGGGACGCGACGCCGGCATCGATCGGCGCCGCAAACCTCATCCCATAAAACAGTATGGCAGAAGAAATCCCCATGGCGATCACCGGCAAAATGAATGCCGCCTGCAGCGTGCGCCTGTCCGCCATCCATCCCATCATAGTCGGCGAAGGCACATCGCCCAGAATGTGAATGATGAAAATATTCACCGCCAGCGCGGTGGCGCGAATGTGCGCTCCCACGGAATTGATGACTGCAGCATTAAGCGGCGCAGTGTTAAGCAAAAGAAAAAAAGCCGACACAGCGATCGCCGGAATCATCAGCCGGCCCTTCGCAAACAGCGCCACAATCATGAACGGCACGCCCAGTAACATGCTCGTCGCCGACACCAGAAGATACGCACTCTTGATTCGCGGCAACAGATAATCCCCCAGCCATCCCCCAGCCAGCGCCGCGACAATGCCGTCGACCACAATGATGATGCCAAAGGCGAAGTTTGCCGCCTCCAGCGTGTACCCGCGCTCGCTGTATAGAAATTTCGGCATCCACACCTGAATGCCGCCCAGCGAAAACGTCATCGCCGCCATGCCCAATGTCGCGGCTAGAAAGGCAGGATTCCGCGCCAGCCCTAAAATTGATTCGCGCCCCGCAGTTTTCTTCAGCGAATCGAACTGCCCGCGCTCCGGCTCCTTCAGAAAAAGCACCGCCAGCGCCAGCAGAAAACCCGGCGCAGCCGCAATATAAAACGGGAATCGCCACCCATAGATCGGCGCCAGATGTCCGCCCAGCAAATAACCCGCCGCCGAGCCCACAGGAATTGCCAGATAAAATACACCCAGAATCCGCCCACGTTTTTCCTGTGCGAAAAGATCGGCAACAAAGGTGGGCGCAATCGTAACGAACGTCGCTTCGCCCACCCCGACCAGGGTGTGCCGGATCAGCAATTCCGTGTAAGTATGCGTGACCGCGGTGAGCAGCGTGAGCCCGCTCCAGAACAGAGCCCCCAGCACGATGATGAGCTTGCGCGAGTAGCGGTCCGCCAGCGGCCCCACAAACGGCGCCGTAATCATGTAGAAACCCAGGAAGGCGCTAGTCAGATATCCGATCTGCGCGTTCGACAGGTGGAACTCATCCTGCACCAGCGGCTGCACCGCAAACAGCACGTTGCGATCCACATAATTAAGCAGATTGAGCGCCGTCAGAACAATCAGCGCGGTGCGAGGCTGGAGATCAGTCTGGGCCACGGGTGCAGCGAATATAGCATGGCGGGAAGGATTACTTGCGGCGCCCCTTCGGCCGCGGCCACCGGGCCACAATCGTCGTCGAGATTCCACCCCGCGGCCGGAACTCGCCCCTTACTTCCGCCCATACCGGTTTCGCCCACTTCACCACATCTTCCAGAATCTGGTTGACGATGTTTTCCTGAAAAATCCCAAGATTCCGGTACGAATGCAAATATTCCTTCAACGACTTCAACTCCAGGCAGCTCTTCTCCGGCATGTAGCGAATCGCCAAAGCGCCAAAATCCGGCAGCCCGGTCTTCGGACACACCGACGTGAACTCCGGGTCATCCACCACAATCTCGTACCCGGGAAACTGGTTGGGCCAGGTCTCAATCTCCGGAAACTTCGCGTCGAGACCCGCGGCAGCGTGCTCAGGCGTATAGCGAGGCGATTTAGCCATGTCGCTATTGTAGCGTTTGCCCGGATTCTCTCGAAATTCGGATTCACTCGAAACCACGACGCAACTTGAAGATCAGAAGCCGAGATAAGGCCGAGGACAAAGCCGAAGATACAGCCGAAGATAAAGCCGAAGATAAAGCCGAAGCCGAACCGGCCTCGCGCGCATCCAACAAGACACCATCCTGAGGCGTGCTGGTATATCTGTTGCAGGCTCTGGAATGGTAAATTAACGCTTACAGTTATTCCTGCCGGAGCCTGAAAGACTAACTGGTTGGCATCGACGAACAATTCGACCACACCGCCCCTGCGGCGGTGGATTTGGCCCGCCCTAATCATCGTGGTAGCAGTGCCACTCCTTTACTCTTATTTCCACCAAACCCCCGTGAGAGTGCGAGCCGTGAGCGTGCAACGCGGTCCCATTCGCAGCGTGGTCTCCACCAACGGCAAGATTGAACCGGTGCAACCCTTCGAAGCGCACGCGCCCATCGCCACCACGGTGAAACGCTTGCTGGTCAAGGAAGGCGACCACGTGCGGCAGGGTCAACTGCTGCTGCAACTCGATGACGCCGACATTCGGGCCCAGGCCGCCAAAGCCCAGGCTCAAGTCAAGGCGGCGCAGGCCGATCAATCCTCGCTGCAGGCCGAAGGCACGCACGAAGAAGTCCTCACTCTGAACACGCAGCTGGTCAAAGCCCGCAGTGCGCGCGATGCCGCCCAGCGCCATCTCGATGCTCTGCGGCGCCTGCAACAGGATGGCGCAGCCTCTCCAGGCGAGGTTCGCCAGGCGGAAGACGCCCTGCAGAGCGCTCAGGCCGACCTCACCCTAATCGAGCAGAAACAGAATGGCCGCTACTCGACGCCGGAAGCCGCACGGATCGAGGCTCAGGCCGGGGAAGCGCAAGCCGCCTATGACGCGGCTGAAGACGCCCTCGGTAAATCGACCGTGCGCGCCCCTTTCGACGGCATCGTCTACTCGCTCCCCGTAAAGCAAGGAGCCTTTGTGGCGGCGGGCGAATTGCTTTTGCAGGAAGCCGATCTTTCGCGTGTGCTGGTTCGTGCTTTCGTCGACGAACCCGACGTGGGCCGACTCCAGACCGGACAAAAAGTCGAAGTCACCTGGGACGCAATCGCCGGGCGCACCTGGACCGGCTCGGTGAACACCGTGCCGTCGACGGTGAAGCTGCGCGTCTCCAGAAATGTCGGCGAAGCGACTTGCATCGTCGACAACAAAGATCTCCGGCTTCTGCCCAACGTCAACGTTGGCGTGACGATTGTTGTTGCCGAGCACAGCGACGTCCTCACGCTGGAGCGCGATGCCCTGCGCATTGATGAACCTAAACCTTACGTCTACCGCATCGTCAACGGCCACCTCAAGCGCCAGACAATTGAGGTCTCGTTGCAGAATCTCACTCGGGTCGAAATCACCTCCGGCCTTTCCGCGGGAGACTTGGTAGCCTTGCCGGCAGAAGACAAGCCGCTGTTCGATGGGGTCGCTGTCAAAGTAGTTCCCTAGACTCCGGTTTTCTTAAACTCCGGGAAGGCTCGAGCTCAGTCCGACACGGACTTGCCCACTGATGAAATCACGCCCCTTTTTATCGCTCCTGCTCTTTTCTGCGTTCCTGCCCTCTGCCCATGCAGATACGCCTCCCAAAGAGCTGCTGGCCTTAGGTCACGTCGATGAAGCAATTCTCGCCCTGGAGCAAGCGACCCACAGCTCCTCTCCCAACGCCGAATCCTACAATCTGCTCTGCCGCGCTTATTACATGATTGACGACTGGGATCGCGGTATCGCCGCGTGCGAGCGCGCCGTGAAGCTCGCCCCGGAGAACAGCCTCTACCACTTGTGGCTCGCCCGAATCTATGGCGAGAAGGCCGACCACGCCGGATTTCTTACCGGGGCGGGACTGGTCAAGAAAGTTCGCACCGAGTTCGAGCGCGCCGTCGAGCTCGATCCCAAAAACTCAGCAGCTCGCGAGGATTTGGCTGAGTTCTATCTCGAGGCCCCGTCCATCGTCGGTGGCGGCAAGGACAAGGCTCGAGCTCAGGTCCAGGCACTGGCCGGCTTCGACCCCGCGGCAGCGGATTATGTGGCCGGCCAGATTGCGGCCAAGGAAAAAGACTTCCAAACCGCCGAGCGCGCCTACCGTGCCGCAATTGAAACCAGTCACGGCACAGCGATCGCATGGCTACATCTGGCCCAATTTATGGCTCACGCCAACCGTTTCGACGAAATGGATGACGCGTTGCACAGCATGAACGCGGCCCCGCTCGACCATCCCGAAGCGCTGATGGACGGAGCCAGCCTTCTGTTGCACTTCGACCGCGACAGTGCCCTGGCCGTCCGCCTCCTGCGCCGCTATCTCTCGAACGGTCCCGTCGAAGAGGGTCCCGCCTTCAAAGCCCACGACTTCCTCGGCCAGCTACTGGAAAAGCAGGGAGACCGTCGGGCGGCCGCCGAAGAATACCGCGCCGCGCTCGCTCTCTCGAACACCTACGCCCGGGCGCGCGAGCACTTGAAACGAGTAGAAAATGTAAGCCATTGAAAGTAAGCCACGAAAGTGTCCCCGGCCCATCCCGGGGACATTTAAACTTTTCGCTGGCATCCAATGCCATGGACCCTGTCCAAATGAAATCATTTCCAGATCAAGCTGAAGGGGACGCAATGATGGCGATGATGATGATGATGAAGACCTTGTGCCGTGCTGTACGCAAAGCAGCTGCAAGCAAAGCTGGTACGAGCAAAATAAGTTTGCGCGCCAAGTGGGTCAGGATTGCGGCCATCTTCCTGCTCCCAACGTCGCTGTTGGCCGAGCCCGTCTCTCTCAAGCGCGTCGTCGAACTCGCCCTCACTCATGCGACTGGAGCAGGCATCACCGCCGCCGACGAGGCGCACGCGGCCGCCGGCTACGCGGAACTGCGCAACAATTACATCCCGCAGATTTCCACCGGTGCAGGTCTCGGATACTCCTACGGATTCCCGCTCGCGCTGGAGGGATCGGCGCCGGCTCTGTTCAACGTGAACGCACAGTCGGCCCTGCTCAATCCCGCATTGCACGATTTTGTGCGCGCCGCGCGAGCCGATTCAGCCGTGGCTTCCTTAAAAACAAAAGACCAGCGTAACCAGGTCATCCAGGACGCTGCCCTGAGCTACGCCGAACTTTCGAAATGGGAAACGCGATTAGCCCGGCTCAAGGAAACCGAGACCGCCGCCAACAAGATGCAAGCCGCCGTCGCCGCGCGTGTCAAGGAAGGCATCGACAGCGAACTCGACGGCACCAAGGCTCGACTTTCCGCCGCGCGTGTTCGCCTGCGCATCGCCGAGGCGCAAGGCGCCGCCGACGTCCTTCGCGAACACCTTTCCAAACTTACAGGACTCGCCGCCGCGACCATTCAGACTGAGCCAGATTCGTTCCCCGCGCCTCCCGCCCCACTCCCTGCCGAATCTCCGAACGCCGCGTCAGGGAACGAAGCCGCAGCAAAAGAAGTCGCTGCCTCCAATCCCGCGGTCCAGGCCGCCGTTGAGCACGCGCGTGCGCAGTACCTACGCGCTCAAGGAGAACACAAATCTCTGTGGCCGAGCATTGACTTCGCCGCACAATATGCCTTGCTGTCCCGGTTCAACAACTATCAGAACTACTACATTCCTTCCAAACCCTGCACCCCAGGCACCGTCGAAGTTCTATGCGTGACCAGCAGTTTCCAGCAAAATAATGCAACCATCGGAGTCAGCATCCGATTCCCTGTCTTCAACGCCTCGCAACGCTCCCGCGCTCAAGCCGCCGATGCCGATGCCCTGAAGGCAACCAAACAAGCCGAAGCCGCCCGCAACCAGGTGTCGGAAGAGACGTTGCGTCTGCAGCGTTCCGTCGCGCAAATGCAAGCCGCGCGCGAAGTCGCCCAACTGGAATACGAAATCGCCGAGAAAGATCTCACCGCCGTCCAGACCCGCATCGACGCCGGCACCGCCACTCTGCACGATCTCGATGACGCCCGCTCGCAAGCCAGCGAACGATTCATCACCCTCCAGGATGTGACCTTCGAACTCGAGCGCAGCCAACTCGGCGTCCTGCGCTCCACCGGCGACCTGGAAAAATGGGCCCTGGGCACACCGTAGGAAATAACTTGGAAAGCGGCAAGACTGAAAAGTCAGCTCTCAGAGCAAACAGCGCCGGAGGCGCGTCGCGAAAATAGCCCAGCGCTTCGGCGCTGGGTTCGGTGCAAACAAATCAACCGCGTCCCGGAGTGCCTGCCCTGCGCTTGTCGAAGGGGACGCCTGAAACCGCAGTCCCTAAAGCTTCCCGCGCAGCGTTTTCACCACCCGCCGAATCACCTTCTCGTTGCGCCGGTACCAGCGCCATTGCCCGTTCTTGGTCGCCTCGACGAGCCCGGCTTTGGTCAAAATACTCATATGGTGAGAAATCGTCGGCTGTGACAGCCGGACGCGCTCCTCAATATCTCCAGCGCAAAGGCATGATCCATTCGCCCCCGCTTTTTGCCCCGCAGCTTTGGCTTCCGCCGCACCTTCCTTGAGCGCTCGCAGAATGCGCCGCCGGGTCGGATCGGCAATCGCGTGCAGCGCGCGATCAAACGACGCCTCGTCAACCGATACAGATGAGCCAGACATGGATGGATTTACAAATACCGCGAAAATCGATGAGTGTCAATGTACTTGAAGAGCGTTAAAAGCTAGATTTGTCATTCCGACCCCCGAGCGAAGGCGAGGGGCGGAGGAACTTGCTTTGCGCTGGGGCTCACTTTTTCAGAATCGGGCTATACCCATCAGCAATCAGCCGCGCGCGCATCGCCTCTGCGTCTTTAATGTCAGAGAATGGCCCCAGCTGCACGCGCAGCAGTTTGTCCGTCGACACCTGCGCCGCCACGAACGCGGGATACTGCTTGTTCTTGAGCGCGCCGACCAGCGAATCCGCATCTTCCTGCTTGCTCACCGCAGCCACCTGCACAAAATATGCCGCCGCCGGCGGCAACGTCGTTGCCCCATCAGGAGTTCCGACCGCAGGCGTTTGCGCCGGAGTTCCAGGCGCCGAATTCGCGGGCGTTGCCGATGCCGCAGGCGCATCCGTCTTCGCGTCGACCGCAGGCGTCAACTCCGCGTTCGCATCCTTCTGTTCCACCGACTTGTAGAACGTCATGGGCGTGGTCGGGGCCGCAGTAGTGGTGCCACTACTCGCCTTGGCCGCGCCCGGCACAGTTTGCGGAGCGACCGCCGCGCTGGCCGCCGCCATCGCCGGCTCCGACTTCCGTCCTAGCGAATAACCCAGCGCGAAAAACAGCGCGCAGATGCCCACCAGTCCAAAAAACAAGACCAGCAGCTTGCCCGTTCCCAGCGTAATTTCCGTATCTTGTGACGAAGCCATATTCAGTTCCCGGCAAGTCGGCGCACGCCTTGCTCGGCTCCTTTGCGATCCCTATGCGGCCGTCGATGGCGCCGCATCCCCTTTTCCCAACAGCTTCTGCAGCCCCGAGAAAAAGTCCACCGGCACGGGGAAGATCACGGTCGTATTCTTCTCCACTCCGATTTCCGTCAGGGTCTGCAAATAGCGTAACTGCACGCTGACCGGTTCGGTCGCCAGCAGATGAGCCGCATCCACCAGCCGCTGCGCAGCCGAGAACTCGCCCTCAGCGTGAATAATCTTCGAGCGCTTCTCGCGCTCAGCCTCGGCCTGCTTGGCCATCGCGCGCAACATCGACTCCGGCATGTCAACCTGTTTTACCTCGACGTTGGTCACTTTCACGCCCCACGGAGAAGTGTGCGTGTCGAGAATGCTCTGCAGCCGCAGATTGATTTTCTCGCGATGCGAAAGCAGTTCGTCCAGTTCCTGTTCGCCTAGAACCGACCGCAGCGTAGTCTGCGCAAACTGCGAGGTCTGATACACGTAGTTCGAAACCTCGACCACCGCCTTGTTCGGATCAATCACACGCAGAAAAATAACCGCGTTCACCTTCAGCGTAACGTTATCGCGCGTAATAATATCCTGCGGCTGAACTTCCAGCGCCTCCTGCCGCAACGACACGCGCACAATCCGGTCCAGCGGCGCGAACACGAATGCCACTCCCGGCCCCTTGGCATTCGGCAGCAACCGCCCCAGCCGAAAAATAACTCCGCGCTCATACTCGGCCAGAATCTTGATGGAACTCAGAAGGTATATGACAAAGATAACGACGACGACAGCCCCAAACCCACCAAAAAGTTCCATGCGAACCTCCACAGTCGGAGTAAGAAAGACTCCTACGGCGGATTGTATAGCAGCCGGAACAAGGCGGCGCGCAAATCACAGGAAAGACAGTTGCTTGGCTTGATGCGCGAGAGCCCCTGTCATCCTGAGCGAAGCGAAGGACCCCATGCGCTCCGCAGCGCCACCGACCCCGCAAGGAGTTTCCATCACGAAAACGGAGAGTGCGTCCCGCTCCGTGTGAGTCGCGTCGACAATGAATCTACGACCCCGCCCGCGCCACCTGAATCCGGCTCGCATCCACCGTAATCGGCCGCTGAATTTCCATCTCGATCGAGGTCCCCACCTCGAGCTTCACATCCGGACCGTGCTTCAGCAGCGCCCACGCAACCCCTCCCGCGAGCCCGGCCAGCCCGCCATATGTCCCGCCGGCGGGCCCTCCCGCCGCGCGCCCAGCGACGCTTCCGATGACTCCGCCGACCGCGCCGCCGGCCGCGGCATCCTCGACCCTCTTGCCAGTATCCTTGTCCGCCTGGATCGTGCCTTCCTTGTCCTTCACCCCGTTGCTGTCCGCGCCGGGCGTGTTCTCCACCGACGCCGGCAGCATCACCGTATAGCCCGTCGGATAAATCATCGACGTGAAGTGGATCAGAATTTCCGCCCGCTTCGAGGCCCGTCCCGCGCGTTCCGTATGCATGATCTTTCCCTGAATATAAGTCCCCGCCGGCACCAGCACGCGGTCATTCAGCACAAACGGAAACGCCGTCTCGGCATACACCGCATCGCCCTCGCGCGCATTCTTGGTCGAAATCGCCTGCTTCAGCAGCAGCGGAATCTTGGTCCCGGCCGGAATCACCGCAGCATTCGGATCGGGAGCCTCAGCCACCGTTGCCCCAGCCGGAGCAGCGCCCAAGTCTTTCGCCTGAGAGGAATCATTCGCCGGACCCGACGCTGTGGCCGGAGTCGCTGCCTGAACGGGAGCAGCTGAATCGGTCGGCTTAGCCGCGTCCGCAGCCTGCCCCCACGCCATTCCAGCAACCAGCAAAATGGTCAGCAATAATCGCATCCAACACCTCCCGAGGCCGCCCCCGCCTCAAGCAATAAGGCCCCAAGATTACCACGCTTTAGGCCGCTAGGATGCAGGGCTTCCGGCAAGAGTTATCCCAAGAGGAGGGACGGATAGCTTCCTGACTGTAATCGCCAGATCAGACGATTAAAGGTTGGGACGACGCACCATGCTCTAGTCCGAGCATGTCCGCGAACTCATCGAAGGTGTCGGCGCAGCGTAGCCAAACGTTGGCCCAGCCAATCACTTTCTTGCGACCATTCGTCATCGTCTCGCCGCGAATACTCTTTAACTTGAGCCGGATCACGACAGGAGCAGAGACATCAAGGCGGTAATCGAGCAGGATTGGTGAGTCCGATCCAGGACCAAAATCACCAAGAAAGACTGCGAGTTCAGGGGATATCTGTTCGAGCGCACCAAAACTCGACCAGAAGGTATCTCCTTTGTCCATGCGTGCTGCAACAGTGCTGAAGGGTGGACTGACGAGAAATATTCGTTCCTCCTCGGGGGCGAAAACCTGGACGCGTTCCTTGGAAACGAAAGAACGGATATTCTGACGCATTGCTTCTTTGGAAGTTCGCGGCCAAAGGCCCGAATCGATCAGTGCAAGCAGCCGCTTAGGAAGCGGCAAGTTCGCCACCATTGCGGTATTCGTTTCCATGCAGTTTCCCGCGTAAACTTCGTTCCTATGCCTAGTCAGCGCACGAACGCAATTACTTGTAAATCAAATACTTCTCCCGCACTTTCTGAAACTTCTCCAACCCCTCCTGCCAATCCTGCGCAATCCGCCGCGGATCCTGCCCCGCCACCAGCGCGTCATAAACACTCTGATTCACCAGCAACTCACTCATGCGCTCAATCTTGAAATCCGCCGGATAAAGTTTCCGCAGCGCTGCCGCCAACTCAATCCCCAACTCCGGCGCGTCAAACCCATTCCGATCCGTCAGCAGAATGTTCACTCCCGAACACGTCTGCCCGCTATACACACTCGCCGTCGGCGTAAACGTCACCGGGACAAACCGCACGCCCCCAATGCCGCGCAGATTCAAGTAAGCCGCCAGTTCCCTGCCCTTGATCCACGGCGCGCCCACCAACTCAAACGGAGTGTCCGTCCCCCGCCCCACCGAAACATTCGTACCCTCGATCAGCGCCACGCCCGGATACAGTGCCGCCTCCGTCACGCTCCGCAAATTCGGCGACGGATTCACCCACGCCAGCCCCGTCGAATCGAACCAGTCGCCGCGCTGCCATCCCTCCATCGGCACCACAGTCAATTTCGCGTTAATCCCGCGCTCTGCGTTAAACATCTTCGCCAGTTCGCCCATGGTCATCCCATGCCGCACCGGCACAGTCCAGTAATTCGTAAAACTCTCGCGCCCTGCATCCGCCACCGGACCCTGCACGAACGACCCCGTAATCGGATCAGGCCGGTCCAGCACAATCGCCTCAAGCCCAGCCTTAGCCGCCGCCTCCAGAAAATATCCCAGCGTGGTCTCGTAGGTATAAAACCGCGTCCCCGCATCCTGAATGTCAAATACCACCGCATCCAGATTCTTCATCACCTCGGCCGGAGGACGCCGCGCCGCGTCCGTCCCCCCGTACACGCTATACACCGGAACCCCCGTCGCCGCGTCCTTGGAATTATGAATGTCGGTCGTATCGACTGTTCCCGTCACACCGTGCTCGGGACTGAAAATCGCATCCAGAGAAATTCCCGGCGCCTTCGCCAGCACATCAATCGTCCGCACTCCCAGACTGTCGACTCCCGTCTGATTCGTTACCAGCCCGATGCGCTTTTTTGCGTCTGGTTTTTCCGGATCGACGCTCTTCGCATCAGCGCCCTTCGCGTCCGCGCTCTTCACCTCAGGGCTCTGGCCCGCCGTCTTCAGCACATCAAACCCGTGCTCCTCAAGCACGTCGATCCCATTCTTCACTGTCCCATTCCGCGTGCTCATGCGCCGCGACGCGCTCAGCGCCTCGTTGTACCCGGTAATGCTCTTCCAGCGCAGCGCCTCCTTTTCGCTCGGCGTCAAATTCAGAGCCGCCGCCACTTCCGTCGCCACTTTCGAGCGCAGAGCAATGGCAGTCCCTTTCCCGCGCGGATGCACCGCATTGGTCAGCAAAATAATGTAGGTCTTGGTCGTCGGATCGATCCACATCGATGTCCCCGTCCACCCCGTGTGCCCAAACGATCCCACCGGAAACAAATCGCCGCGATTTGACGAAAACGGAGAATCAATATCCCACCCGAACCCACGCAGCACGGGCGCAGCCGGCGGCGTCTCCGGCGACGTCATCTTCTCGACCGCCGCCGCCGACAAAATTCCGTCGCCCCCATCGAGCAGCGCCTGGGCAAACTTCGCCAGATCATCCCCCGTCGAGAACAGCCCCGCATGCCCCGCCACGCCGCCCATGCGCCGCGCCCTGGGGTCATGCACCACCCCGCGCAGCATGTGCTCGTGCTCGTCATATTCCGTAGGCGCAATCTTCGGCAGCCACGCCGCCGGGGGCAGAAATCTCGTGTGCGTCATCTTCAACGGCGCAAAAATATGGCGCTCCGTATAAACATCGAGCGTTTCCCCCGACACCTTCTCGACCAGCGCACCCAGCACGATAAAATTCGTGTCGCTGTAGACGAATCCCGAACCCGGCGCCTGCGCCGGAGTCTCCGCAAAAGCCAGCCGAAACGCCGATCCCTTCCCATCAAACGCCGGTGTCAAATCGATATCCGGTGCCAGTCCCGAGTAGTGCGTCAGCAACTGCCGCACCGTGATGTCTTCTTTCCCGTTCTGCGCAAACTCCGGCAGATATTTCGCCACCGGATCATTCAGCCGCACCTTACCCTGCTCGATCAGTTGCATCATCGCAGTCGTGGTCGCAACCACCTTGGTCAGCGATGCCAGATCAAACACCGTATCCAGCGTCATCAGCTCGCGCTTCGGTTCCAGTGCGCGATTCCCATACGCCTTGCGATAAACCACCGCGCCGTCGTGCCCCACCACCAGCACCGCCCCGGGAATATTCCCATCCGCAATCGCCTGCTCAATCACGGAATCGACCCCACCGAGACGGGGAAGCAGCGCAGGATGACCGGCCTCACCAAGGGCAGGAATGCCGGTCGCAATAATCGTGGCAAATATAACGACCAGCGCGAGCACTCGAATGAGAGCGCGGGAATTGCAAGAAACGCACGAGGTTGAATTCATTCTGAGGATGATCTCTTGACTCTACACAACTCGGCGGAAGCGCTCAACAATCTTTACCCACCGCAGCATCTCTGCTATAACCCGCTCAGGTCCTCAGCAGCGAGCCCAAGCCCTGAATAACGCTCCGACTCTCGTTCCCGCGTTCGATAGACAGGATGAAATCTTCGCGTCAGCCTTCGCCGTTCTGCAAGCCGCAATTTCAGCCCGCGCCTTCCCCGCCGCCGCCATCGCCGTCACCCACCGGGATCAGATCGTAGCTCTCAAGTCCTTCGGCCATTTCACATTCGACACCGCGAAGGGTGCCCCACCCTTGTCGCGTTCTTTGCGGCAGGGTGGGGATGTTGACCTTGAAGGTACGAAACAAAACGTCGCGCCCACGACTCTCTTCGACCTCGCGTCCCTGACCAAACCAGTCGCCTCCACCACAATGGCGATGCTCCTCTACGAACGCGGTCAACTCGAACTCGAAGCTCCGGTAGTTGGAGTAGTCCCCGAATTCATGGCCGACTCCTGCGGCGAGCCCGATCCCCGCCGCCGCGACGTCACCTTCCGCATGCTCCTGACCCACTCTTCGGGTCTGCCAGCCTACGAGAAGCTGTTCCTCCAAGCGCACACCCGCGAAGACTTGCTCCGAGCCGCCTTCACCACTTCCCTTTCAACCGATCCCGGCACCCACGCCGAGTACAGCGACATCGGATTCATCGTGCTAGGCGCAGCCCTCGAGCGCATCGCCGGAGAATCTCTCGACCTCTTCTGCCAGCGCGAAATCTTCGGCCCACTCGGGATGTCGCACACAGCGTTCAATCCTCCAAGAGAATCGCGCGACAAGATCCCTCCCACCGCCGACGAGCGCGACACACAAGAATGTGGCGCGGACACTCCTGTCCGCGAAATGCCGGTAGTAAAAACGTCGCCAGGCGCCAGCCGCCGCAGCACCTTCCGCAAGAGAATTATCCAGGGCGAAGTACAAGACGAAAACGCTTTCGTTCTAGGCGGCGTCGCCGGCCACGCTGGCCTGTTCTCCACCGCCGAAGACCTGGCCCGCTTCGCTCACGCCCTGCTCAACGGAGGCCGCCCCATTCTCCGCCCCGAGACCGTCGCCCTCTTCACCCGCCCCGAATCCACGCCCCCCGGAACATCCCGCGCCCTCGGCTGGGACACACCCTCAGTTCCCTCGCAATCCGGAAAATCCTTCGGCCCCCGCTCCTACGGCCACCTTGGCTACACTGGCACGTCGCTGTGGATCGATCCCGACCGCCAACTCTCGATCACCTTATTGACCAACCGCACCTGGCCCGATTGCGCGAATCAAGCGATCAAACAAATCCGCCCCAAATTCCACGATGCGATCGTCGAGGCCATCGCCTAATGGCGACAGCCAACTGAAAGCCGATAGCAACGTGGAAGAGTGGCGCTTCAGCGCCGCGTTAGAGCGTATAGAATGAACCGGGCTTTAGCCCCCGATTCGAATGGAAAGGCGCACGACTTGACCCGAACCCGCATCCCGGACTCTGCTCTGAAGACTCTCTCCACCGAACAAATTCTCCCCGCCGCGGCTGATCTCGACCGCATGTCCTCCCTCGAAATCGTCCGCCTCATCAACCACGAAGACGCAACTATCGCCGCAGCCGTCGCCCGCGCCCTGCCGCAAATCGCCCGCGCCATCGACACCGTCGTCGCCGGACTCCGCCACGGCGGCCGCTTGATCTATGTCGGCGCCGGAACCAGCGGCCGCCTCGGCGCACTCGACGCCTCCGAAATTCCACCAACTTTTAATACCGATCTCCGCACCGTGCAATACATCATGGCCGGCGGTCCCAAAGCCCTAGCCGCCTCCACCGAAGCCAGCGAAGACGACACCGCTCTCGCCGTCAAAGAAATGAAGAAGCGCAAGCCCGACAAACACGACATCGTTCTCGGCATCGCCACCAGCGGACGCACCCCCTTCACCATCGCCGCCGTCGAATACGCCCGCCGCCGCGGCGCCCGCACCATCGCCCTTACCTGCAACCGCAATTCTCCCCTCGAACGCGCCGCCCATTTCGCCATCGTCACCGAAGTCGGCCCCGAAGTTCTCGCCGGGTCTTCTCGTATGAAGGCGGGCACCGCCCACAAAATGGTTCTGAATATGATCTCGACCGCCGCCATGACTCGCCTCGGCTACGTCTACGGCAATCTCATGGTCAACGTCTGGACCAAGAACGAGAAGCTAATCCAACGCGCCACGCGCATCGTAGAACAAGCCACCGGAGCCGATCACGCCGCCGCAGCTAGCGCCCTCAAAGCGGCAGGCAATCGCACTCCCGTCGCAGTTGTAATGCTTGCAGCCCGTGCTACCAAATTCCAAGCCGCCGCAGCGCTGAAAAAGTCCGAGGGCCACGTGCGCACTGCGATCTCGCTGGCCAAGGGCTAGATACATGATTGCCGATGCGCAAGATTTCTATATGTGCAACTTTCTTCATCTTGCCACGCATCGAACCCTCGAATATCATCGCGACGAACTTTGCCACTCCCCCTCAGCATCCTTAGCGATTGACCCGGCCCCGTACGCAATCTCTCCAAGGAGACCTCTATGCTGCACCATACGGTTCGCGCCTTACGCTTCGCGGTCAACGCCGCGCTGTTTCTGATCGCCCTTACTTCCTCCAGCTTCGCGCAAACAGAATCCGTCCTCTATAGCTTCGACTCTTCCGGCATCGCGGACGGCACGGAGCCAACTTCGGCTCTCGTCGAGGATGCGTCCGGCGCCCTCTACGGCACTACCCCTCTCGGAGGCACTGGATGCTCCAACCGCGGTTGTGGTGTCGCGTTCAAGCTGACGCCGCCGGCCGACAAAGGCGCCCCGTGGACCGAGAGCATCCTCTACAATTTCGGCTCCAGAGCGAATGACGGAACCTACCCCGGCCAGTTTGCCAGCCTGACTCTTGATAAGAACGGAAACCTCTACGGAACCACCAGCAGCGGCGGCACCGGCAATTGCAACCCCAACTCCGAACTTGGCGGATGCGGCACGGTCTTCGAACTTTCACCCCCGGAGGCTCTTGGCGAATCCTGGACCGAAAACATCCTCTACAGCTTTCAAGGAGTCCAGGGGGTCGCAGGCACTCCCTTGGACGGCTCCGATCCCCAGGCTGGCCTCGTTCTCGACGCCAGGGGCAATCTCTTCGGCACCACGGCATATGGCGGCTCCGGATCTCAGTGCACTGGCAACGTCGGCGCATGCGGCACCGTCTTCGAACTCTCGCCCACAGCCGGAGGCTCGTGGACAGAAAAGATCATCCACAACTTTGGCAATACGTCGAATGACGGCGCGAATCCCTATGCTCCCCTCATCCTTGTAGAGAACGAGCTTCTCGGAACGACTCTCAATGGCGGCAGCAACTACGCCTGTGGAGGCTCCACCGACGGCTGCGGCTTGCTCTTCGCGCTCATCCCTCCCTCAACTGGCGGCGGAAAATGGATGGAGCGCACCGCCTCCGTCGGACCGCTAGCCGACGGAGCCACTGTCTTTGCGGGTCTAGTCCGTGGATTCGACGGCAAGATCTACGGCGTCGCTAGCCAAGGTGGTTCAGGACAGTGCCAGGACGATCTGCAAAACACCGTTGGCTGCGGCGTCGTATTCCAGGTCACCCCACCCATAGCTTCTACGCAGTGGGGCCCCGTCGAGGTCATCTACAACTTCACGGGCGGCAGCGACGGCGGAGTTCCGCAGTCCACATTGCTCACCGACAAAACCGGCAACCTGTACGGAGTTGCGCCCGCTGGTGGCTCCTGCTCAGGCGGATACAGCTTTGAAGACGTCAGCGGCTGCGGCACTCTTTTCCAACTTACTCCCAATTCCAGCGGCACAACCTGGTCCGAGAAGACAATCTATCAGTTCCAGGGTGGAAGCACTGGCGCGACCCCATGGAACATTGTTCCCAACCGGGAGAGTGGATTCTTCGGCGTAACCTCTCGCGGGGGCAGTCTTACCTGCAACTGCGGCACCGTCTTCGAATTCAAGCCGTAAGGTAGAACAACAGTAGACAAATACTAAGGAGCACGCCGGGTGCCCCATTTCTCGCGTCTTTTGCGAGAAGTGGGGGTCTCCCTCTGTGTCCTCCGCGTCCTCTGTGGTTGATTGTTCGTCGCCCCAGGCGGAAGCCACCCGTGCCAACCCCGGCAACAGTTCCGCACCCACATCCCGTTACAATATCCGTGCAAGGACCCATCCATGGACAAGTTCGTAATCCGCGGCGGCGAACCACTCCTCGGCACCGTCCGCGTAAGCGGCGCAAAAAATGCCGCCCTCCCCTGCATGGCCGCCGCCCTGCTCACCGACCAACCGGTAATCCTCGAAAACATTCCCCAGGTCCGCGACATCCAAACCACGCGCAACCTGCTCGCCGCCATGGGCGCCGAAGTCGAACTCGGCTACGGCCGCGCCCAGCACCGCACCACCATCCACTGCGCGAATCTCGCCCTCCCCGAAGCCTCGTACGAACTGGTCAAGACGATGCGCTCCTCCACGCTGGTTCTCGGCCCACTGGTAGCCCGCTGCGGCCGCGCCCGCGTCTCGCTTCCCGGCGGCTGCGCCATCGGAGCCCGCCCCATCGACATGCACATCAAAGGCCTCGAACGCCTCGGCGCGAAAATCACGCAGGAGCACGGCTACGTGGAAGCCAGCGCCAAGCGGCTCACAGGCGCGGAAATCGCCTTCGACAAAATCACCGTCACCGGCACCGAAGACCTGCTCATGGCCGCGACCCTCGCCGAAGGCGAGACCATCCTGCAAAACTGCGCCCGCGAACCCGAAGTCGCCGACCTCGCCAATCTCCTGAATAAAATGGGAGCGAAAATCGAAGGCGCAGGCACGGCGACAATTCGCGTCAAGGGTGTAAGTAAACTGAAAGGCGCGAAGCACCGCATCATTCCCGACCGCATCGAAGCCGGCACCTTCATCATCGCCGGCGCCATGACCGGCGGCGATCTCAACGTCGCCGGATGCGATCCCTCGCACCTCGGCGCTCTCCTCAGCAAACTTCACGAAGTCGGAGTCAAAACAAAAGCCTCCGCCGATTCCGTCCGCGTCATGGGCGACAACCCCTTCACCGCCGCCGACATGTCCACCGAAGAGCACCCCGGATTCCCCACCGACTGCCAGGCGCAATTCATGGCGCTCACCACACAAGCCGAAGGCACATCGATCATCACCGAAAATATTTTCGAGAACCGCTTCATGCACGCTCAGGAATTAGTCCGCATGGGCGCCAACATTAAGATCGAAGGCCGCCGCGCCGTAGTCCGCGGCAAGACTCCTCTCAGCGCCGCCGCCGTTCTGGCCAGCGACCTCCGCGCCTCCGCCTCGCTGGTTCTCGCCGCCCTGGTCGCCGACGGTGAAACCATCATCGACCGCGTCTACCACATCGACCGCGGCTACGAAAACATCGAAGAAAAGTTAAAGGGAGTCGGCGCGCAAATCAAACGCATCGGCGAAATGTTCCCCAAAAAAGCCGCCGCCGTAAAATAGATTCGCGAAGGCGACGATAATTTTAGGATCTCGCGTTTGGCACGTAGTGGCGCAGTTTGGCCCTCACACGACTCGTCATCCTGAGCGAAGCCGTTCTTCAGGCGGAGCGAAGGATCTCCCGCTTAGCCGACCTAATGCGTAAGCCAAGCTGCACCACTACCGTTTGGCATTAGTCATTGTTACCACGCGCCATATGTGCTATAACCCCGGATATCTTCGCGCCTAAGGAGTTCCTATGGGCCGCTTTCTACTGATTTGCACCTATGCCTTTTTAGCTCTTCAGTGCTCCGCGCAGGTTGACCAAGCACCCATCCCGGCAGCGCGTCCCGGCAGCATTGTCGGCACCGTCGTGGATGAGGACGGCAAGCCTGTACTAGGGTCAGAGGTCAGCTATTCGGTTGGGACGGAGGGCCGCGAAGCAAGCGGCACGTCGAGCTCCAACAATCCAAACGGGGAGTTCGAGCTAACTCAGCTGCCCCTCGGAAAAGTTGAACTGAACGCCGCCTCTGCCTTGTCAGGTTATGGATTAAACAACGCCAGCCCATACAAACAGACGGTCGTGCTAACAGAAGCAAACCCCATCGCTCATGTTCGTATGAAGGTGGGCCCTAAACCGGCCATGCTGGCACTTACCGTGACCGACCGCACCAGCGGCAAAGCGATCGACGGCTTTATGATCCGGATAATAGCTGACGGCGGTGGGCTTAGCGCCGGCACAGGATATTTCGCGCAAACTCCCGAAGGTGACCGGGAAGTTCCCGTGAGTCCGCTGTCTGATTTCCTCCTGGAAGTGACCGCCAAAGGCTACAAGAATTGGTTCTATTCGAACCCCGCGGACCCATCCGACCCAACCTTGCATCTCGAATCCGGCGAGCGCAGGGCCGTGCAGGTCACCATGCAACCCAAATAGCGTCAGCGTATTTTTGCTTCCCTGCTCCCGCGTGAGGGACCAGATGATATCGTGATGCTCCGGATACTCCTGCGCCAACTCGTCCCGCTTCCCCATCTCAAAGTCCTCAAACTCAAATCCCGGCGCCACCGTGCATCCGACCACCGCAAACGATTTCCAATCCACCACGTGCGACGCAAACCAGCATCCCGCCGGCACCATAGGCGCCCAAATCAAACGCATCAGCGAAATGTTCCCCAAGAAAGCCGCCGCCGTAAAGTAAGTCACGTAGCCCCGGACGCATTCGTCCGGCACAGCGCAGGCGCTACCGCCCGCGACAGCTGCCAATGAGTGAAATGGCGATATTTCAACAAAGGCAATTACGGACTGGCAAACTTCAGCAGAAACCCCTCAACGAAGTCGTTATCCCTACCGGAAAGAAATTCGATTTCTACTACCCTCTTCCCACTTAGCCAGCACAAAGCCGCCGGCTTGGTGCGGCGCCGCAGGATATACTCCTGGCTCCTTCCCTCTTCGCTCGCGGTCCGCGGTTCAACTTTTGAGAAATCAGCGCATAATTCCTTCAAGCCATCACGAGCGTGCTGTACGTCACGGAATTCATGCACCAACGTATTTGCGCTAAATCTCGGATTGCGGCTCCTGGCATACGTCGCGCTATACCCTGCGCGGCCAGTGCCGACCCCATTATCCGTTATGCCCCAGTCAGTGAGGGGTATCCCCGACACCATTCTCGGGAACAACTCGTCAAACGAAACTAGCGCGACGCTATTGGTTCCAGTGTCCCGCTCACGCGAAAAGCGAATCGCCGCACCGTGGGCTCGCTTCGCAGCGTCCAGTGCGGACAGGTCTTTTACATTCTTCTCGCACAAGCTTGCAACGATTTTAGGAGTGAGCTGGTTACACATCGCAAGCGCATGCGACACATGCGGCTCATCCGTTCCCGCCGCGATTGATTCCATCGATGCCAGGTACATGTTGAGCTGCCGACACTGCTCCTGTAATGCAGCGTCTGCGATTGCAGCGCACTCCCCGACATCCTTCAGGTATGGGATCATCGCCACTGTCACAAGCAGCGGTAAGCCGATTGTGCGCCAGGTTGCGGGCCAAATGTGATACCCGCCATAGCGTTTGTTCTGCTCCAAAACGACCGGAAAGTAGCCGCTGTGCGGGAGGCTGTGTGCTATATCGTTAAAATCGAAACCGAGCGCCATCCCGACGTCGCGGCTGCATCGTCCTGAGAGATCATCGAGTACGATCCAGCGCCCAAGCAGCCTTCCGCCGAAATGGGGACCCAGATAAAACCATCCATTCCGACTGAAAGTATCAAAATGCGTGGTCCTTGTCGTCCAGCCCCATCCGGCATACTCCATGCTTTCACAAACGCGGCCCTCGATAACCTGACCCGTCGTCGCATCCGTGAGTCTTCCCAACACTGGCGGGGTCGTCTCCACGTAAAGCCAGATGCCGGTCACAAGACCTATTAGCAAAAGAGCGCATATTCCTGTTCGACGCAGCCAAGGCCGAGCTGCGTCGAAAGTCGTCTTTGCAGGATCGTCCACGGCTTTATTACAACCCGTCCAACGGCCAGTGGGCAATGTTACTTTCGGATAATCTGCAACGACGGGCCTAGTAGCCTGTAGGTCTCAGCTCAGACCTGCTCTTGTCACCGTTACACTCATCGGCTCGATCGCACTTTTTGACAAGACGGAGGGACAAAAGACTCGATGCGCCCCTACCCCCGAGTCAGCCGCTCAATCACGTCCCGATGCTGCGGATATGCCCGCGCCAACTCCTCCCGCTTCCCCATCTCAAAATCCTCAAACTCAAATCCCGGCGCCACTGTGCATCCCACCAACGCAAACGATTTCCAATCCGGCACATGCGACGCGAACCAGCATCCCGCCGGCACCACCGTCTGCAAAACCTGTCCCGCTTCCAGATCGCGTCCCAACAGAATCGAAAAATACTTCCCCTCCGGCTCAATCCCGTGCACGACGAGCGGATCGCCCGCATAGAAGTGCCAAACCTCATCCGACCGCAGCCGATGAAACGCCGAGAAGTTTTTCCCCTCGAGCAGAAAGTAAATCGCCGTCGAGGCCGCCCTGGCGCCCGCAAATCCCTCGGGCAACGCCGACTTCGGCACCACCAGTTCAGCCTTATAACTCTGCCGGAAATATCCCCCCTCGGGATGCGGCTCGAGACCCAGCTTCTCAATCCAGTACCGAGCATCTCTGTTGTTCAACGCTCCACTCCTAAAACACGTCCTCGAACATCCCGGCAATCATATTGGGCCAAAGAAAAGGGCCGCAACGATGGTTGCAGCCCTTCCCAGTCTACCCGCTTGGTTTATCCGTGTAATCCGTGAATATCCCTGGCAAAAAAGATTAGTGCCGGCCACCGCCGCCGCCACCACCACCCGGACGTCCACCGCGCCCGCGATCCCCACCACCACCGCCGCCGCCAGGACGTCCACCGCGCCCGCGACCCCGTCCTCCACCGCCACCAGGACGCCCGCCGCGACCGCGATCTCCGCCGCCATCTCTGCGCGGAGGCCGATCCCCGCCGCCACCGCCAGCACTCACATGCGGCGGCCCGTCGCGATTAAAGTTCGGTTCGTCACTCGGCTCATCCGGAAAATCCCCGCCGCCTTCGATCACCAGCGACCCGGTCATCGCTTGTGCCGGCGCCACTTCGCCCTCGGCTGCAGGCGCCATCCCAAGATCCGCCGGAGGCGCTTCCCCGCCACCCATCTTCGCGCGCTGCTCTTTCAGAATCGCCTTGCGCGACAGCCGGATGCGGTTGCCTTCGACCGCCAGCACCTTCACCAGCACCTGGTCGCCTTCTTTCAGTTCGTCGCGCACATCGGCAATCCGATGCTCCGCCACTTCGCTGATGTGCAGCAGCCCGTCAGTCCCCGGAAGAATTTCAACGAACGCCCCGAAATCCGCCAGCCGCGTGACCTTCCCGAGGTAAGTCTTCCCCACCTCAGCCGTCGCACAGATGTCGCCAATAATCTGCAGCGCCTTCGCCGCCGATTCCTGATTGCTGGACGCGACTTTGACCAGCCCGGAGTCTTCCACGTCGATCTTCACTCCGGTCTGCTCGACGATGCTGCGAATCATCTTGCCGCCCGGCCCGATCAGGTCGCGAATCTTGTCGACCGGAATCTGCACGGTATAGAAGCGCGGCGCGTAATCCGAAATCTTCTCGCGCCCCGTCGTAATCACTTCCTCCATCTTGCCGAGGATGTGCATCCTCCCCCGCTGCGCCTGCTCCAGCGCCTCGCGCATAATCTGCGACGTGATCCCGGCGACTTTAATATCCATCTGCAGCGCCGTGATCCCATCTTTCGTCCCGGCAACTTTGAAGTCCATGTCGCCGTAATGATCTTCCGCGCCCGCAATGTCGGTCAGAATGGCATAAGCTTCGCCCTCCTTCACCAATCCCATCGCAACTCCCGCGACCGGAGCCTTCAGCGGAACCCCCGCATCCATCAGCGCAATCGAAGCCCCGCAGACCGTTGCCATCGACGACGACCCATTCGATTCCAGAATGTCCGAAACCACACGCATGGCATAAGGCCACTTCTCTTCCGTCGGCAGCACCGCGGAAATCGCCCGCTCCGCCAACGCTCCGTGCCCAATCTCCCGCCGTCCAGCCCCCCGCATAAATCCCACCTCACCAACCGAAAACGGCGGAAAGTTATAGTGCAGCATGAAGCGCTTTTTGGACTCGCCTTGGAAGCCTTCCAGGCGCTGCATGTCGTCGCTCGTACCCAGAGTGGCTGTGACCAGGGCCTGAGTTTCGCCGCGGGTGAAGATGGCGCTGCCGTGGGTTCTAGGCAGGATGCCGGCTTCGATCCAGATCTCGCGGACTTCATCGAACGCGCGGGCGTCGGGCCGGCGCTTCTGGTTGATGACCTGCTCGCGGAAGATGCGCTCGCGCAGCGTTTCGTAATACGTCTTCAGCTTTTCCAGACCCTTCTTGTCGTCTTCCGGAATCGCCGCCTGCAGCTTCTTCTTGATGTCCTTTACCAGCGTGTAGCTTTCTGCTTTGGGATGTTTCTTGGTGTCGAGGGCATCGGCCAGTTCGGCGCCGACTTTGCTCTTCAAATCGTTGTAATAGGCATCATCAAACTTCGGAGGCTCGACTGCGCGCTTGGGCTTGCCGACCTTGGCGCGCAGCTCGTTGATCGCCGCGCAGATCTTCTTGATCTCGGTGTGCCCGAATTCAATCGCGTCGAGAACGGTATCTTCTTTCACTTCCTTCGCGCCCGACTCAATCATCACAATGCCGTCAGAGGTTCCGACCACCATGATGTTGACCAGGCTCTCCCGCATCTCGTCGTACGTGGGATTCACAATGAATTGCCCGCTGATCAGCCCAACCCGCACCGCACCAATCGGCCCAAGAAACGGAATATCAGAAAGCGTGAGCGAGCAGGACGCGGCGTTAATGCCGAGCACGTCAGGATCATTACTGGCATCGGCGGAAAGCACGAAGGCGATGATCTGAGTCTCGCACTTGAAGCCCTCGGCAAACATCGGACGCACGGGACGGTCGATCTGGCGGCTGGTGAGCACTTCGCGCTCACTCATGCGGCCTTCGCGCTTGATAAAGCCGCCGGGAAAACGTCCGCCGGCATAGGTATATTCGCGGTAATCAACGGTGAGGGGAAAGAAATCGATGCCTTCGCGCGGGTCAGGGTTGGCGGTGGCAGTGGCGAGGACGACGTTTTCGCCGAGGCGGACGACTGAAGCGCCTCCAGCCTGCTTGGCGAGCTTTCCGGTTTCAAACGAAATTTCTTTGCCGCCGGCGAGATGCACGGTAACGCTAGTTGCTTCTGGTTTCATAATTCATTCCTTTGGGAAAAGACAGCTTCTGGCTCTTAGCTCTTGGCTTTTGGCTGTGGCTAGGTGCGAACGGTGTTCGCGCAGGTGGGTGAAGAAGAGAGCTGAATCCTCAAAGCGAACCGATAGCGTGCCCATCCGCGGTTTGAAGCCACGGTGAGTCGATGAGGGATTCGCTAGAAAACGCACGTGTGGAGATTTCCTCGATGCTGGACCGTCTCTCCAGAGACGGATTTCCAGAAATAGCCCGGAGGTTATGTGGGTGCCCCGTACTGGGGTGCCCCATCCTTCTTTCGCGTTCTTCTTCCTTGCGAAAGAGGGTGGGGATTTTGACTTCCACCCGGGCAGCAATTACTTGCGGATGCCGAGTTTCGTAATCACGGTTTTATACCGCTCGGAATCGTATTTCTTCAGGTAGTCGAGCAAGCTACGCCGCTTGCTGACCAGCATGAGCAGGCCGCGGCGCGAGCCGTGGTCTTTCTGGTGCGTCTTGAAGTGCTCCGTCAACTGCCCAATACGCTCGCTGAGCAATGCAATCTGAACTTCGGGGCTCCCGGTGTCACTGGGATGCGTGCCGTACTGGTCGATGAGGGATTTTTTGTGCTCTCTGGCTAACACTTGCCTGGTGCACTCCTGTCTTTGAATCGTTTGTCTATGTGACGTTTACAGAGTATCACGGAGGGTTGGGGAGCGTAAAGGAGCGGACGGGGTGGCCCATCCATTCGCTTTTTGCGAAAGGTGGGCCGCTCACGGGGAAGGTGGGGCTAGGGCAGCGGGCGCCGCTGCTGCAGCCGGAGGCTCCGGTTTGAAGTACATAATCGCCGTGTTATTCGCTAAGGTTTCCGGGTCACCTCCGTAAGGCCGAATATCCTTGAACTCGTGCTGCGTCCTCTCGTAGAGATGGTAAGGCTCCAACTCGCGAGCCGTTAAAAGGATTACCCGGCGCGTATATTGGTCGTTGAGTGTCTTTGCTAGCGCAATCTCCTCCGGAGTGAACGGGCACAATTTTGCGAGTACGATATACGTGACGAAACGCTTCCTAGGTAGGGCATCCGCTACGCGCCTCAGATGATTGATGTCCGCCGCATCAATCGTCCCTTTTCCCTCCGCTCCACCGCGATCCTTACATTCTCCAATTATGACAACGGTCTTCTCTGGATATGGCTCAGGAATTACCCACACAAAATCGGTTTCACAACTGGGCAAATCCATGCCCTGCTTTGGAACGAGGTCGAGCGATGGCACGTAGACTCCCCGACGGAACGAACTCAGGTTCACCTTGAACTGCTGTAGAGTCATCACTACGGGAATCGCGCCCTGGGCATTCCTTTCCGCTCCGAGTACCCCAGAGCGACGATAGTGCCAATTCCCATCGACAAGCTGTCTAGTCCCGTCGAATTCACGACCGCACATCTCGCAGACCAGCCTCTGCTTGAGTACATCCAAAGCAGTCCAACTACTCATCCGGCAGTGCGGACATTTCAACTCCGCGCCCATACGGAATAACCCCTTTTCGACCAGGTATGCAAATACGACGCTCGGGTCCAGCTTGGTCTTAAATGGGTGATGTCCGCCATAGAGTTGTTCGTAGTCTTTAAATGATGCCGTTGGGTTTTCGGGGTCCTTGGATGCGATCAGTCCAACCGCGCTTTTCTTTGTAAAAGCGGCCGTGGGCCCGTGTGTCTTCAACAGTCGCCGCACACCCGGAATCTTGAAAGCCCTGGCCCCATCGACACCTCCAAGCTGCGCAATTAACTGCCTCGCAATCAGGCCGCCGGAACTTAGGCTGGCGGTGAAACCCGCCAGATCAAATATCCGTTGCACGAGATCAATCACCGATAAGGCGTTAATGGATGCCGTTGAATCGCACGCATCGATCACCAAGCCAATGCGGTCCGATTCGCTGCGCAGCTTCTCATAGTCGAAATGTATATTGCGCGAATAAAACTCATTCAATTCGGGTATATATGGCGGAACCAATAAGTGTTCCTCGTCGGAATATAGACCTCCGATGAAAGACAAGGATGCAACTAATGTCTGGGTATAGAACCATACGTCATCGCTGAACGGCTTGTTGTCTAGAGCAAACGATATTTTTGGGGGGGTATACGAAGTATCGATGACACCGAGGGTCGAAACACTGTTCAAGTGCATCATCGGAGGCCGGATATTCAATCCGTTCCACGATCCGTCGCCAACCGTGTGGACCGAGGATACTTGCTCCCCTTTGAACGGTGACACCGCTCCTTCTAGTGCCTTCGCTCGGTCCTGGTGATTGATGCCCTTTTCCCGAATCCAAACACCGATCCTCCGCTCGAATTCGTGGCGTCGATGTGAGACCATATTGCGCGCGACTTTTCCCCACGCGGAAAGCGACTCGCCGTACCGTTCCAAATGTTTGACGTCAACGAACAGGAGCGGAATGTCCGACGCTCTGAGGTTCCAAAAGCAGATCAGGTCATCAAGATCTGCCGCGTCGCCGGAGAAAAATCCTGGGGTATCCCATCCGCGCCCGACGCTATGGTGCTGCTCCATGCCAAACCGAGACATATACGAGATACTTCCGTGGTCGAAGATATCCGGTGGAAGCGGTGCCTTGCTATCCAGCACGACCTCTTTTGCTTGACTCACGCTTTGCAAATACCCTCGGTAGTCGATCTTGATATCTTCTTTACTTGGATACTCTCCAAATTGCGCCAGAAAAACATCGCACAGCGGATCATCCTTCGCCCAAGCGTAAAGGCGAAGGCCCTGTTCCTTCACCGCCCTCCACTCTGCCTCATCCTCAACGTGCGTTAAAGCGTTGACGACGTCGAGGACGCAGGATCGCGCTCCTCCCTCCCCGTCCCCGACGAAGATGCCATCGTGGAAAGAGAACGGGGTGATGAGATATGGAAACTTCTTGGGAAACTGTTTTACTTCCTCGGACTCGCCAATTGGAATAATCAGGTCGGCACGAAAGACATCGATCAGTTCTTCCGCCAGTTGTTCTTGGTCAACGACCACAATCGGATTAAACCGACCGCCCCAAAGCGCAAATGAGATTCGCGTCGCGGTGCGAAAGGCCTCCGCGTCGCCGGCCTTTATAGCCCAGGCGATTCGGAGCGGCCGGTAACAAATATCAACGCGAACTGTTTCCAACTTGGAGCACTCCTAGAATGATTCTAGAGCCTTCTCAACTACTCCCAAAAGTAAATCCTCCGATGTCCGGTGCCCGTCCTTTCGCGTTCCTTGCCGGGTGCCCCATCCTTTCGCGCTCTTTGCGAAAGGGTGGGAACGGCGCGGCTAGAGCGTGAGCGCGTGACCCGCCGCCGCGCCTCGGGAACGGGCTTTCCTGGTTTTGATTTCGGTGCGCAATCCCAGCTTCTCGGCGTAGATGACTAACATCTCCAGGCTGAACTTCGACATCTTGCCCCGCAGGAGGTCGCTGACTCTCGGCTGCGACTCGTCCAGGATGGTTTGCAGTTGCCGTTGCGAATAACGGGCCGCACTCTTCACCACCTTGGAGTGCAGCTCGGTCTTGAGTTTGAGCGCTGCGGCTTCCCCGGGTGAGAATCCCAAATCCTCGAACACATTCTTCATATAACAACTTATATAGGGTCGGAGAGATTATTTTCTGCCGTCCCTACGGCGGGACTTTGTTCCTGATCTCCCTGACCCACCCAGGGCTTGCGCCCTGGGCTAAATTATGCCGCCCCTCCGGGGCTTCGTCAGATGCGTGGGCCAGCGCTCTAATTGACTCCTTGACCTGTCTCCGTCGCTCTCACACCATCACGGGAGAGGGCAGCGAGCGTGAACTTCAAGATCGAATTCGACCGCGAAGAGGACGGGCGAGATGGCCGAGATTGGATTGCCGAGATCGCGGAGCTTCCCGGCGTATTGGCCTACGGCGCGGCCAGAGATGAGGCCGAGGCCGCCGTGGAAGCGCTTGCCCCGCGCGTGCTA